>Ga0193960_1000362_pt1 | contig 18945 bp, 15 predicted proteins | sample FB_3_MG_FD_140338 | JGI IMG/M metagenome (GOLD analysis project Ga0193960, IMG submission 140338) | Microbial mat bacterial communities from the Broadkill River, Lewes, Delaware, United States - FB_3_MG | ecosystem: Environmental > Aquatic > Freshwater > River > Microbial mats | place: USA... | reverse complement strand
TAGCTCTTCTACCGGCCTTGTTGGAGAAAAGTGCTGTGCTTGAATAGCGTTAAGTTGACCCTGTTCGAATAATTGTTTACTCACTTTCGTCAGTTCCCAATAGTCGCGATAACTTGGCTGCATACCTGAGCGCTCTGGATGAAAGTTTTTAATGTACTTATATTTCTTAGAACGTACCGAACGAATACGGTCAATGGTAAAGTCACAGCGATCTCTAGCTGAAATGACATATTTTTTACCTTGGTACTGTTTATCAAATAAATCATTACCTTCGAAGTATTCAGGCTTTGCAATATCGGCTAATGCTAACGTGGTAGCACTAATATCAAGCAAGCTAATTTGCTCATTTCTTACTGTATTCGCCACTATGTTTTGATGATTTTTCCAATAAGCGATAAACGGAACTTTTAAGCCGCCATCGTAAAGGAATTGTTTATGACGTAGTAGTCGCATACCATGATCAGCAAAAAAGAAAATAACCGTATTTTCCAGCTCTCCATCAGCTTCTAAACGCGCTAGAATATCTTTTACTTCCCTATCTGTAATTTGTAATGATTCTAAATATTGAGCCCATTCTTCAATAATGATGGGATGATCAGGGTAGTAAGGCGGTAACTTAATTTTATCTCTATCGATAGGAAGCTGAACTTTATCTTTAAACTTGCTGCTAAAAATATGCTTACCACCTTTTAGTTGGATTTGACCGAAGAAAGGCTGATTTTTATCTTTACGCTGATTCCAGTCAATCTTCACACCTGACTTTCCATAAAGAGGGTGTGACATATAGTCACCTGAATAAAGATCAAAACGATCATAATCAAAGTTATAATCATCCTTGCCACTGTTAAAGGTAAAATAGCCATTGTCTTTCATAATTTCAGGTAACGTTTTCACTGAATCAGGTAATGAAATAAGTGATTCAGGTGTGCGCGAGCTATGGTGATTATGTACACCTATATTAGTTTGCATTTGTCCTGTCATCATGGCAGAACGCATAGCTGAGCAAACAGGTGCTGGTGTAATAGCATTAGTAAATTGGCTGCCCTGATTTGCTAATTCATCTAAGGTAGGTGTTTTAACAAGTGGCTCACCATAACTACCAAGGTGCGGTGAAATATCTTCAACATAGATCCATAATATATTCGGTTTTTTCAGTTGTTCTGAATCGACTACATTTTCTATCTTATTGAGTTGATTTACTTCTTGTTTCGCACATCCAAGCACAACAAATAGCAGTAATGAGGTTATTATTTTTTGGAAAATGTTCATGAGTTTCCTTAGTAAAGCCTAATGTTCAAAAGACTACTTATCAATAATACTACTTATCAAAATGACGACTTATTAATAAAACTCGTAGTATTGTAAAACGTTAGTGTTTGTTCCGTTAACTTACTTAAAGTTACTTTTTCAAGCAGCTAACTCGGTGAGCTATATTATTATGTATCTATGCGCTTTGATGCATACTATTTACTAACTATTTATTCCTAAAAATAGCACATCAAAGCTAAATATTATCTAAGGCGTTAGTTAAGTCAGCAATTAAATCATCAGCATTTTCTAGGCCGATTGAGACACGCATATTACTAAGTGAAATTCCCATGCGTTTCATATGCTCAGGTGTTTGTTCTACGCTGCAACTTATGGCTGGTGCATATATTAAACTTTCGTGCCCGCCCCAACTGACGCCTTTTTGAAAAAGTTTAAGGGTATTAAAGAAGTTTTTGATTAATACCAGATTATCGGTTTTCAATTTAAAACTAAATAATCCACTAAAGCCTGTCATCTGTTGCCCTGCAAGAAGCGCTTGTTTAAATGATGCAAGGCCAGGATAAAAGACTTCAGCCACCTTTTCGTGATTATCTAAAAACTCTGCAATACGCATGGCATTTTGTTGGTGTCTTTCCATTCTAATGGGAAAGGTACGTAAACTTCTTAATAACATACTGGCATCATTAGGAGACGATGCAGCACCAAGTAACTCATACTCTTTCATACTAATGTTGTTGATTAGTGACTGACTGCCAATTAATACACCACCAATAATATCGCTATGACCACCCAGGTATTTAGAGCAAGAATGCATTTCTAAATCAATTCCCAATGCAAGGGGCTTTTGGTATAAAGGGGTTGCCCAAGTGTTATCTATCATCGTAGCAATATCATGCTCTTTTGCTAATAAACTGATCTGTTTTAAATCTTGTAATGAAAATATCACCGAAGAGGGGCTTTCAAGGTATATTAAACTCGTATTAGGTCTTATAGCTTTGGCTATTTCTTCAAGACAGTTACCCGAGACATACGTGACCTCTACTCCCATTTTAGGTACAAGCATATTACGAATTAACGTGGCTGTTGGGCCATAAATATTACTTACCGTGATTAAATGATCACCTTGAGATAAAAAGTGCAAGATACCGGCTGATACTGCAGCCATACCAGAAGAGAACAATTTAGCTTTTTCACCTCCTGCTAGCAAAGCTAATTTTCCCTCAGTATATTGTACCGTTGGATTATTGCCGCGCGTGTATATAACGCTGTTCTCTTTATCTGAAAACGCCCGCTCAAGCGCTTCCCAACTGTCAAAGGTAAATAGAGAGTTTTGATAAACCGGTGGAACTACCGCGCCATAAGGGTCGCTCTTATCATCACCATCGAATACTAGTCCTGTTTCTATATGTTGCTTTTTTATCATCCTAATACTACCTAGTTCTGTTCTTCGAATAATCAATTGCGAAAATTGCCAACAGTAATGCAACGGCAATGTTGAATAAGCTCATAAACTGCCAATACCAATACTCGGTAATGGCAATGTCTAATGTGGCATAGATAAATACTGCCGTAGTGCTCCACGGCACTAGACTTTCAATCATAGTGCCTGTGTCTTCAAGAGATCGCGATAATAACGGTTTGGGGAGCTTATGTTCTCGATATTTTTTAGAAAACACCTCACTAACAATAAAGCTATTGGCATACTGACTTGATGTTAGAGAATTGGTTAATGATGATGCAAATAAGGTGGAAACAACCAATGATGAGTCTCGCTTTATCTTAAGCAACATTGCACTTAAAGTACGAGTTATTGCGCCCATTTCATCAACAACACCCACATAAACAAAAATTAAAATGGTGATAACAATAGGATCAATGAGAAAATATAAACCACCACGATTCAAAATACTGTCAACTGCGATCCCACTGGTATCTGCCGTCATATTGGCTGTTGATACAAACAATGAAAGATCAAAACCTTTATGAATTGTAGTAAAAACCTGCTCTAACGATATAGCTTGAAAATACAAAGCTAACAAGCAAGCACTAAAAGAGGAAACAACTAACGTTGGCAGCGGTGGAAAACGCTTAATTGAACCAATCAGTATGATGATAGGTGGCAATAATAACCAATAACTAAATTTAAACAGCCCATGAAGCTGAGCTTGAAATGTTAAAAGCACGTTTTCTTGTGCAGCAGTACTGGCCACTGGATAATAAAAACCTAATATTATATAAGCGCACAATGCCAAAACAGCAGCGGGAATGGTGGTATATTTCATCGCATTAATATGCGCTTGAACACTTACCCCAACAGCAATAGCAGCAATGTTTGTCGTATCAGATAACGGAGACATTTTATCGCCAAAATAAGCACCACCAATAACAGCGCCAGCCAAAACCCCCAAATGTGCATTAGCTGTTTGCCCAACGGTAATTAACACTACACCTATGGTGGCTATAGTACTCCACGATGAACCTGTACACAGAGAGAAAACGACTGACAATAAGAATGCTAAGGCGTAAAAATAGTGCTCGCTAACTAAATCCAACCCTAGGTAAACTAACATTGGAACCGTACCAGATAGAATCCAAGTACCTATTAAAATACCAATAACAAATAACAATAAAATAGTGGGAAATGCCCGTGTTATTTTCGCATTGACATTATTCATTAAACTTTGCCATTGATAGCCTAAACATAATGCCTGAGCCATCACCATAACCGAGGCACTAAGAAATACTAGCTCTAATGGCAATGCCGTTTGATTTAACCAAAGCGGCCTGATTATCAAACCATAAGCCACACTTGCAACAAGAATCATCACTGCCAACATCGAAGACAGTAGATGATTCACATCGCTTAATGGGCGAGAAAGATTATTTACTTGCGGTAATTCGTGCAACCCAACCACCACTTGGCGCTAACTCAACATTGATTTTACTTTGCTTAGTTACCTTTCTTGTTTGCTTTTTGATATCACTAGCAAATTTATCTGCGTTCACCCCATCACTCATAGAGATCATTTGATATTCACCCTGCCCTAAAAAGCTCAAATCAATATCAAAATTTCTAGCTTCACTATTGCCTAATACACCAATAAACCAATCAGTGCCTGAGCGCCTTGCACTAATAATATGATCTTTAAATTTTGCCGATAAAATCTTTGTTTCATCCCAAACTGTTGGCACTTTAGAGATAAATGTAGTGCTTTGCTCGTTGGCTAAGTAATTTGATGGACTATCTGCCAGCATTTGTAATGGACTTTCAAAGACAACATACAAGGCTAACTGATGGGCGCGAGTCGTTTTACTCATTGGTCGATTGAAGGAAATTCTAAAGTTTTCAGGTTGAGTATTCACCATCGCCCCTGGAGTGTAATCCATAGGGCCTGCTAGCATGCGTATAAAAGGCAACGTTAAATTATGCTCTGCGGTTATATAATCGCCCCATTTGTTATGCTCTAAGCCACGTACTCCTTCTCTGGTGATAACATTAGGGTATGCTCGTCTAAGCCCTGCAGGTTTGTATGAGCCATGAAAATTAACTAGTAGTTTATTTTTCGCCGCTTCTTTTGCAACGCGCCAATAATATTGCACCATCGCCTGGTCATCACGTTGCATAAAATCAACTTTTATACCTTTCACACCCCATTCAGCATATTGCGATAGTATATTTGCTAAATCTTGTTCAACGGTTTCCCAAATAACCCATAAAATAATATCGACATTTTTGCTTTTGCCGTAGGAAATTATTTCGGCTAAATCAATATCAGGTACTATTTTTAAGGCATCGCCTAACTCGTACCATCCTTCATCAAGAATGATATACTCAATACCAAATTTTGAAGCAAAATCAATGTAGTATTTATAGGTTTGTGTATTAATGCCTGACTTAAAATCAACACCATAAATGTTATTTGCATTCCACCAATCCCAAGCCACTTTACCTGGTTTTATCCATGATGGATCTTCAATTTCAAGTTCGTTTGCCAATAAAAATGACAGCTCATTTGTTAAAAGTTCAGCGTCATTCTGGCTAATAGCAAAGATTCGCCACGGGAAATCCATACCCTGTTTTTTGTTTATTACGGCAATATCACTATGTCGCTGGGTAATATTCTCGTTTCTGTCGGAATCTTTTTTAAGTTCGGCTGATTTAACACGTTTTGGCTGTGTTCCTATAAGGCTATGACTACTCGCCCCCACTACCCATAATCCTGGGTAGTCCTTTAATGATGATTCAGTAAAGACAACTTTTTGATTTGCAGTTTCAACCAATAGCGGCAAACTTGCTAAGTTCTTAGCTGAAATATCTGTTAATTTTTTGCTTATATAAGATCGTTCATTGTGAGAATAAAAACCCTTTTCTAATGGGTATTGTGCAGTAAAATCATCAGCAAAATTTAGTGAAACCTCTTCATCTAAAATAACCATATCTGTTGCTGATTTTGTTCTAAAACGGTAAGCAACCCCCTCATTGAACACTCGAAACTCTATTGATAAATCACTATCAAATTGCACGGTTAACTGATTATAGTTTTCAACTATTTCTTTAGATTTTTGTTGAACAACAGGGTTAATCACCTGATTTACCGAGGTGATTTTATGAGAACGGTATTTTAGTTTAGCTTGTTCATTTTTAAGTGATGAAAGCGAAACATTTGCTTTTGCCTTAGATATAATTAGTTCATTGTGCGATGTGATATCGTATTCTAGGTAGCTTGGTTGGTTGCTAACTTTAAGCGTTATATTTTTATCTGGCGAGGTTAGTGATATTGTTTTACTAAATGCTGAAAAGCTAACAAAAACAACAAACAGCAGTAAACTTAATACTTTATTCATGTAAAGACCTAAATATTCAAATTAACTCAGTAGCTATGTTTAAAAACATAGCTACTTTCAATAATTTATAAATTTAAGCATGAATGAAAAATTTAAGCGTACGAGTTCTTCAGAATCCACTCCTAAAAAATAGTGTCACCATAAATTAAGCATTGTTAATGGAGTTGCGAAACTCCACTGGCGATACATTCAATTCTCTTTTAAATATATCGTAAAACCTGCTTACAGAGCCAAAACCAGCCTTATTAGCAATGCATACAACGGTATCATCAGTATCAACTAATAATGCTTGCGCATGATGCAAACGAAGCTGATTAATATATTGCTTAATGCTCACTTTCATCACCCGAGTAAACAACTTCATAGCATAGTTTTTATGTAAACCTGTAGCGTCTGTCACGTTCGAAATCTTAATACGCGTATCGAAGTTATCTGCAATATAAGCCAACATAGTTTGTACATGATTAATGCCGCAAACAACTTTCTTGTTATCTACTAATTCAGATTCATCCGTTAATTGGAAAGATGTGTATGACTCAATTGCCATACGGCTGATTCTATTTCGTATTTCACTGATCACTTGAAAGGTTAAATCAGCATCATCTTTCTCAAGATCTTTTTCCCAAACATTGGTTAAAAGTTGATCGCTCTCATACAAGCTTTCTGATACTAAGACTTCACCGTCAAGCAAGGATTTTATATACTGATTAGGTAGTTTCCATGTTAAAAATGCTTGTAATGGAATATACAGGTTCACCATATAACCATCACCTTCATAATGGGTCATTTGGTGAGGAATTGAAGCCCAGAAAATGATCATCTTGCCTTCAGGCACATTAATTCGTTTACCGTTAACTAAATAACTGGCCGAACAGCCAAATAAATAATTAACTTCTATATGCCCATGCCAATGACTTTGTTCCATTATTTCTGGCACATGCTTTTGGAACCCAAATTTGGAATCCTCTCCTTGCACTTCTAAGGGCCCAGATTCGCGTTGGACGATTCGGCTTATCCAATTTAACATGACGCCTCCAAGTAGAGTAAAGTTAGCTCCCCTTGTATTTTAATATACTTCTCGAGGGGATTTGTTCAATTTAAAAACTCTCATTTTCAAACTTTTTACTCCTCAAATTTAAGTTTTCTTCGCTATTTGTGCAAGAACATTAAAGCCATTTGTTACTTTTTAAGAATGAATCCTTCACAAACAGGACAGCAAAACTAAACTTAAAAAGAAATTCTCTGAGAAGGAAAGTAATTAAAATTCTTGCTAAGCTTTTGAATAGATAAAATAAAACCCCAAACCTATTATTAGGTTTGAGGTTATTAAGTTACATTAGGCTTTTCTAAAAGCTAATGACAATATTAAAAAAGCGAATAAACGAGAAACATTAGAACTGCAAAGAAGCAATACCTGAAACAGGCACTTCAAGTAACAGCACTTGATTAATGTCGTTAACCGTATAGCGTTTCACAATGTTGCCTTGAGCATTTTTAATCACGACTTTCGCTGTTGAAATGCTTGGGTTTAGTTTAGCCACCACATTTTTTGATTTTTTGGCATTTACAATATCAACTTTATTAATAACCGATTTTTTCTCAGGTACGTTTACAACCAAATCATCATAAACGGTAGTAATTTGTTTATTTCTTGCTGTACTGGTAATTAATGGATAGTTAGCTAAAACCCCTTGTGGGCTAAATTTTCCAGCTAATAATATATCTTTATTCTCTTTCCAATAAGCCGTGTAATGAGTAACCATATCAAAATGTGACTTAGGTAGTTCAGCTAAACGCACTGATATTTGCGGCACAGAATAAAGCACATTAAGTAATTGTAATGCCGCAATTTCAGCAGGCTCATCATAGTGCCACATCAACATATCTGAATGTACAGCAGTATCACCACTTAATACCCGTAAGTTAACGATTCTTTTCTTATTAGTTACTGCACCATTAGGGATATCTGTGGCGCGAAACATGTTGCCATATTTGCGCATGGCAGGCCCAATATAGCGCTGCCTAAACTCTACCATTACGTCTGGGTTTATTGCTTTTAGCCTATCAATAAGATCTGTCATCAATTTATCAACAGCAACATACACTGAGGCAAAATCTCTACCATCTTTCTTTTCAAGAATGGTATCTTCATAACTTTTGAATTGGTCAATGAAATCAAGCTTTAAGCCATCCCAACCCCATACTTTAATAGCTTGCTCGTAATGACCAATTAAATACTCTCTCACTTCTGGATACCTAGGATCTAGCACATAAGTTTCTAAGCCTTTGCTGTGATTTAAATATTTACCTTGAAAGCGATCGGCAACTTCAGCTTTTTCACCAACAAATGGGATGGAATACCACAAGATAGCTTTCATGCCTAACTGGTGAATATCATCGACAAAGCTTTTAATATTAGTTAACCGTTCAGGCTTCCAATCTCCGGTATAGGCATAGCCACGATTACTATCGTTTGTTTGCCAACCGTCATCAACAATAATGGCTTTGTAACCTAAACTGGCGGCGACTTTAGCTTCTGCGAGTAAGCTTTCATGTTCAACAGATTGATGATAGCTATACCAAGTTGAGTACATAGGCTCTAAAGCATCATCAGGGACAAATGTCGGTGTATACCTAGAATCTTGCTGCCACCACTTAGCTACGTCATTTAACGATTGGTAAAACGGCACAGCTCGTGTGTCTAGTCTGACTTTTACCTGATATTGCTTAACTTTTTTGTGCTTTTCAGAGAGGAACTCTATCTCATGATAAATAAAAGAGTCTTCCTCTCTTATTTTAGCTGACATATGAACTAGGTTAATTGCATCATCAACTGATACGGTATAGCGATTAACATCGTCATGACCAAACAAGGTATAAACGGGTGCATTACGGGTTAACATCGACTCAAGCTTTTTACTGCTCCAATCTGCTGGAATAATATAATCAACATTAAATGCAGGCGTCCATACCCCTGCGACATCAATAGATGGAGTCTTCCAATTCAGGGTAAACTTTGGTGGTTGTTGCGCTGTTTTTGCACTTAAGGTAATAGTGGCAATATTGACATCATTAGCCACTTTCTCCGTTTTTACATGAATCTCAAAATTATCAGCAGCTGCCGATAGCTGAAATAACTGTTTATTAATAAAAAACTCTTGCGCATTAACCGCAGTTATTGCCATAGGTATTAACAATATAAACACAGCAATAGCTTTAATAAGACCAAACAAAATATTCACCTCTGTGGAATTTGAACTGTAGACACTAGATCATTCTCAATCAAAGCATCAAATTTATAATTACACAAAAATATCATGGCTTACGATAGCAGCATATATCGAGATGTAACTATTGATTCTCAAAAAGTAAGCTATTTTATTCCCTTACTTTAATTTGTCACCATTTATTGGTTACATATAGCGCAAAACCATTGGTTAATTGGTAAACATATCATCCAAGTCCAGTAAACTAATAGTGGAAATAAGGTAACTTATCTCACAAAACATATGAAAATAAGTTAAAGTGATGTGACTGAAATTCAATAGCAATATCTTCAACATATAATCACTACAAGGAAGGAACAGTGTACAAAATTTTTCTAATCGTCATATTACTATCGGGTTGTGCTGCCACCGAAAACAAACCGTTAACACAAAAAGCAAAGAATTCGTTAGGTCATATTGGCGTAGTATCCACTATTGGTGATTCATTACTGTGTAATTACACTGGCATTACTATTTTTACCAATGAAAAAGAGCTTTATAAAATCCCTCATAACTTTAATGATTCACTTGCAACTGAAATATCAAGCCAGTTATCTAATATAAATTATAAAACCACTACCTTAAGTAGAGATTCTATTTCCTTCATAGATAATAAGAAAAGGGCCCAAGCATTTAAAAACCTTAAATTAAACACCTCAAAGCTAGATATTTCAATTGACACATTGATAGTACTTGATGGGAGTTTTCATTACACTGCTACAGGAGGTTACAACGCTAGATATAATGCACTTCACACAATAGCAAATTTATATATTTACGACATAACATCAGGCACAGTGCTTGGTCATTCAACAAAATACCTCAAAGATTTACAAGGTGGGTTTAATTGCGAGCAAGAAACCCTTCGCCCTAAAAGCGCAATGTTTAGACTTGTTAATCGAGCTGGATTTTATGCTCAAAAGAAGCTGGTAAATAATCTTTTTGAGATTGAAAATAGTAAATCAGCTAAACTCTAAATTTTAGATATTTCAAGGAAGAAAATTATGATACGTATAAGTTTATTAATCATTTTTATGCTTTTCATAAATCCATTAGCACAAACTCAGGAAATATATAAATGGGTAGATAAACAAGGCAAAGTACATTTTGGTGATAGAAAACCTGATTCTCAACAAAATATTGAAGAATTAAACATCAAGCTTGTTAACTCTGTAGAAACTGTCTCTTACCAACCCTCTTCAATAGACATTGGAAAGAAAGTTGTCATTTACACGACCAGCTGGTGCGGTTACTGTAAAAAAGCTAAGAAATATTTTACTGATAAACGAATTCGTTATACAGAAAAGAACATTGAAAAAAGTAAAATAGCCAAAATGGAATTTAAAAAACTAGGTGGTAAAGGTGTCCCTATGATTTTAGTAGGAAAGAAAAAAATGAGTGGCTTTAATCAAGCAGGTTTTGAACGCATATACGCGCCTTAATTTGAATTAAACTAAGGAAATGCAGGTATATAGTACTTTATTTATCAATTAAAGGCTTTCAACTGATATTTTTATTGATGTGTCTTATTGATGGTTAAAACTTAAAAGCAATTTTTTGCAGAAACATACACAGGTTATAGTTGAGGAACCAACAATTTGTTTAGCTTCAAGCAACTCCCTCAGCCCTTACTTCCCACTCTAGAAGAAGTAATATATTCGCCTAGCTCATTGTTGTTAATACAATTATCGATCTAGATAGGTTATTTAGCGCAATTATGAAGTAACGCTTTTGGCTACACAGTTTTCACACTTAACTGCTATTTCTAAACTCTATAGGGCATGTTAAGACACAAACAGAATGTTTGTGTCTGGTAAGCAAATTCAGTGTAATATCTTGCACAAAGTTAATCAGTTGTTTAAAGCATTTTCAGTAAGGTAAAAATTAGCGATGAAATTTAAAATGATTGGAAAGTATGGACTATTCACACCTCTTTTTTTCATCAGTTCATGCAGTTTGTTAAGCACGCATCAAATACATGAGAAGTCACAACAAGTTAACGTAGTAACCTCTTATGACCAAGTTAAAAACTGTCAGTTTGTGGGCGAACTGGTGGGCACTGAAGGTAAATGGTACAACTATTTTTTCATTTCAAACCGTGAGTTAACTACGGCCAGTATGAATGACTTGAAAAATCAAGCTAACACCATAGGCGCAAGCCATGTCTATATTAAAGAGAAAATGGAATTCGCCACTTCGGTTACTTTTATTGGTCAGGCGTACTCTTGTAAAGATGAATAATCTTAAAGCGATATAGAAAGCGATATAGAAAGCGATAAAGAAAACATTAAAGGCATTAGCTACCCAAAACATTATTATGGCATTGAAGGTACAGCGTATTAACGTTACTTCCGCCATTGACGTTACCAAAGAAGTCAGAGCTAGCAAAAATGCCTGAACGATGATGAACTGACCAGCCAAAGTAGCATTCTTTTAGCTTTTCAACTTTGAAAACATCACCAATACTGACATCTATACTCCAGTCTAAATAATTTAAAAATTTAGAGGCAGAGCGATTTTTTGATTCAACGTGTTCCCCTTCTACAAATGGCACTTTAGCAGCGTATGATACCCCCTCGGCAATACCTATACGGGTTTTTATGGTGTCAGACCAAGGGAATTTTGAAAAATAAGCTTTAAAGCCTAATACATATTCATTGAAGTTATCTTGTAAACCTTTCTCAAAACGTCTTGCGATACCACCAGTAACATAGGCTTCAATTGGTAACCACATAAAGTTATCAGCAATTTTTTTACCGACAAATACACTAGCTAAGCCCGTTCCTCGCTCTTCTGGTTTAAACATATCCTGAAAACGTAGTAACTTGTTAAATGTAGTTTCAGTATGACGACCGGCAGCAACTCGCCAATACCATTCTCCTTTCGTTAAATCTTTGGTAATACTACCATTAACATAAGGATTATCTTGAAAGTCATTAAACTCATACCGATAACTTGCAAAGCCACTAAATTGCCCTTTATCAGCAACAATTGGGCTGTTAAATTTAGTTGAATCAAGTTCTGAATACTGCATATTGAAACCAACGTAATGATGCTGAGCAAAGCGGTAACTCATATCAATACCATAACGCATTTCTAAGGCACTTTCGCTTTGGTATGCTTCACGCTCTGGTGTTGATTCTTCGGGTGCGACACCAAAGTAATAATTAGTCAGTTTGCGATCTTCATAGGTAACACCTATCCACGGTCTAATACGATAATTACCATGAACAAATAGCTTGCCCCAACGTAAATCTACATCATAACCATTGGATGCATCACTAATATCATGACCGAAATCTAAGGTAAAATTACCAAAATCAGTTCGACGCGTTATGGCAAATCGCCCATCAATACCATCTTCCCTGTCCATGCCATCTAATTCAATTCCATCTTCCTCATTAAAGCCTGCAAAACGGTATGCAGCATAAGTACCGATTAACCAATCAGAAGTATGGTATAAGTGAAAACCTGCTCGAGTACCATCAATAAAAAATGTCTCACCGTTATAAGTAATTAATGGCAACAAATCGTCAACATCATCTTTGCCGATATAAGGAAATGTTCCTCCTCTTATACCTAGGCCTAACGACCAAATGCCATCACCAGGCTCTAAATGAATTTGTGTAACATCTCGTGCTGCAAACGACGGGGAAACATGCGTTAAATAAAATAATATTAAGGTAAATAAAGTGCGATAAATCATGATATTAATGACATTCTTTTTCTCTAATATGTAAACTGTAAACTTAAAGCTGCAACCTATTAAAACTACAGTGCCCAAGTAAATTGTAATAATCCATAGCCGTGCCATTTTTTACTATCGCCATGGTATTCTTTGTTATAAAAGTTAAAGCTCCATGCCACTGTTCCTAATGAATAGGCGTACACTATACCTGTTTCAGCACTCGCTCTAAAAGCATTCATCTCAACATTTGATTGATAAGGTAAATCACCATCTATAGTCAAATCATTAAATCGGTAACCTGCCTGCAAGCGAGAGAATATGAAGTATGATTGAGGTGATAATGTTCCAGTATAATTGCCAACATGACCAAAATGAGCACTTAATCGTCCGAATGAGTCAGTTAAGTTAGCTCCCCAACGTAAAGTTAAGCCTGCATTCACTTCACTACGAAAGTTTCCCAGCGAATTATAGCTATAGCCACTTAACTCCCATTCGCTATTAAACGGTGCAGAATCTCTTAACAGCAGATAATCAATTTCATATGACAGTTGTATTGTGGGTGTGTTGTCAATTTGATACTGCCAGCCTTCAGGCGTACTTGCCCCCAATAATTTATGTATTGCACCCTGTAATTGCTCTGTACCTGATGCAGGGCCTATAATGCCGAGTCCAAACCATACTTTTTGCGCTAATTGCTCGGCGTAGTAAGACGTATGCTGTTCAAACTCTAAAAATCCTGCATAAGGGCGATCATCAGGCTGTGGCTCAGTAATTTTAATTTCAGAAGGAGTCCACATGCGCTGGCTTACTTTTAAGCCCCATGCTTGTTGAGCCTTTTCTTGCTTAAAGAGTAATACACTTGGCCAAGTACTAAAACTTAACCCTTGCTGTTCATTTAAAACCTCAAGCTCGCTTTGCCACCCTAATATCATGCCATTACTGTAGTTACCATCTTCTTTAAATGTCACATCATTTTCTATTTGAAAATGAACCTGCGAAGCTTTTGCTGAGGGTAAACATAGCAGAATAATAATGATAAAAAGGCGCTGCATCATAAAGAAAACCTAATGACATTTTTTTAAAATGAATCTGTAAGTTATCTTACAAAGTAAAACTTACTTAAAACAGCTATTTCGCAATAACATTTTCTCATGAATACATTTATCTTAAATAAAGCGCCTTACTAAATTGCTCCCTAATTAATAATTAGGGTTGGGTAAATCAAAACATGCACTCATGCTTGAACAAAAACGTGTTTGAAATGGTACAGGGTTAATCATTAACTTACGTAACATATCGGCCTGCTCACCCTCGCCTAACGTTAATGCAGCTCGCCCTTTACTCGACTTCGAAAATAACTGCCCCATGTTTTTAGTTACATTAAAATCACCGTTAAAACAGGTTTCACTTTGTTTCATTTCGCCATTTAATAGTGAATATAAATTAGAGCGTACATCAAACCCAGTTCTTGTTCCTTGAGTAGGTATCGTTAATGATAAATAACGATTGCCATGCTCATCTATGGCGATAGTTGTAGAGTTTTTATCATCAATATTTATGTCAATATCATTAACCACTTTGGGTAGCCCCCAAATTTTAAGCCCCCTAATTTGATTTTCTAAACTGGTAACGGGCATATGAATAACATGATAACCAAAACCTGAAAATAACTTTTCGGCAATTATTGGTAATACAGGTAGGTCAAAACTTGGGTTCACTTGAATAGGAATCGTTATGGCGATTTCATTATAAGGTGCAACACCCAATACTTTTTTATATTCATAACATGAAATAGTGACTAATGCCCTACCACCCGGCATTTTTACAGGCTTCATCGATGTATTAGGTAATTGGGCCAAAGCGGCTTTATAATCACATAAAAATACGCCAATAGAGCAACTCACATCACCATAAAAGGTAGGAAATAAATAATCTTTGCTTATGCTTTCATTTAACTTTAATGGGCTAGGAGCAGTGCGTAAATCAAATTGATTAAAATAGTCTGCCGTAAAGTCATCTTTATTATTTAATAATACAGGGGAAATTGTGGTATTAGCTTTCATGATAATCCTATTTTTTCTTTAACCATACAAAATAGACCAAGAAACTAACATAGTAAAAATTACCTAATAGGCATTAGCAAATATAACTGCGCTAATTAAACTAGCTAATTGAAAGACTGCTCAAAAATCTGTTGCTGTAAAAAAAGCAAAACCTCAATAAGCAAGTAAGAATACCGGCTTATTGAGGTTTAAGATTAAAAATACTTTCTAGCCAAATAGCTTTTTAATTATCGTCAACTTAGGTGTAGTATTACCAATACTGCTGTCACCTAAAGGATTGAAGTCATTTAAGCTAGGAAATTGAATATCACTATGCTTATGTTCAAAATCACCTAATGCAGGGTTAAAGCGATACTCTGCGCCCCACTGCTCAATATTTTCGGTAATTTCATTGATTGCCTTAACCATAAAACGTACTTCTTCATCAGACGTTGTTGGATGAAATGATGCACGAACCCAGCCCGGTTTATCAGCATAATCCCCTGAATCTATTTGTTTAGTGATCTTCTGAGACGTACCTTGGTCAACATTTAGTAAAATATGTCCGTAAGTCCCCGCACAAGAGCAACCGCCACGTGTTTGAATGCCATATCGGTCATTTAAAAGTCTAACAACAAGGTTGTAATGTACGCCGGGAACATAAAAAGAAACAATAGCTAACCGCTCTTTAACATTTGGTTCGAGCATAACCACACGTTCATTCTTACTCAGTTCACCCATAACATAGTCAGTGAGCTCTTTTTCTCTGGCGGCAATATTTTCTACGCCCATTTCGTCTTTAAGCTTTATCGCTAAAGCCGTGCGAATACATTGAAGGAAGCCAGGTGTGCCACCATCTTCACGCATTTCAATATTGTTAAAGAAACTGTGCTCTCCCCAAGGGTTAGTCCAAGTCACTGTGCCACCACCTGGATGATCAGGTACCTTATTTTTATACAATGCCTTACTAAATACTAAAACACCCGAGCTACCAGGACCGCCTAAGAATTTATGCGGAGAGAAATAAATAGCATCTAAACACTGACGTGGATTTGCTGGATGCATATCAATATCGACATAAGGCGCAGAGGCAGCAAAGTCGACAAAACATAAACCATCATGATCATGCATAATTTCAGCAAGCTGATAATAAGGCGTTTTAATACCCGTAACATTTGAACACGCTGAAAAAGAGCCAATTTTCACTTTACGGTCTTTATACTTTTCCAGTAGTTCAACCAAGTGCTTTGTAGATGGCAGTCCATGTTCATCTGGGTTAACTATCTCAAGCGTTACGTCACACTCATACCAAGAAGTTTGATTTGAATGATGCTCCATATGAGTTATAAAAACGACTGGTTTATCATTTTCAGCAAAGCTAACTTGATCTTGCATACGCTCAGGAATACGTAAACCGAGTATACGTTGAAACTTATTAATCACTGCTGTCATGCCTGCACCTGCAGTAATTAAAATATCATTCTCACATGCATTAACATGACGCTTAATAATACCTTGGGCATCATGGTAAGCATGAGTCATAGCACTACCGGTTAAATTGGTTTCTGTATGAGTATTTGCAACATATGGACCTAACTCATTATTAATATAATCTTCAATTGGCTGATATAAGCGACCACTTGCCGTCCAATCAGCATAAATAATGGCAAGGTCTTTACCATTAATTTTATGGCTTAAGTTTTGACCATTTACATTATTTCGAAAAGGTAAGAAGTAATTTTCAAGAGACATGTTGTTTCACTCTACAAAGCACCATTTAATAGACATATACTAGCAAAAGGGCAATAAGTCGCAATACAAAACCAACAAACAACAAAAATAAGCAAAAGATTTCCACAAAAACCAAGAACAAGAAAATATCGAACTAAAGCAACAATAATTATCAAGCTAAAATGGAAAAAAATTCTAGAAAAAACCTCTTTCAAGGTAACGTAGTTGAGATTTCATCCAATTTATAAGAATAAAGCCAATTGGCTAGCACGAAATATTAGTAATAAAACTAGGGTCTGATATAACTGTAAGTAAGCAATTGGGGTTAATAAATGAAAATGGTTTATAGCAATGAAAATAGTTTTCTAGTAAACAATGTAAAAAACATCATTGAAGCTCAAGGCATAGAGGTTTTTATCAAAAATGAATATGCTCAAGGCGCAGTAGGCGAAATATCAGCATTTGATTCTTGGCCGGAGCTATGGGTAGTAAAAGATAGTGATGTTGAGCAAGTACAACTGATTATTCAAGCAAATCAAAACCAAGCTAGTTATACAGAGTGGATATGCAACAATTGCTGTGAGAGCAATGATGCCTCTTTTGAACTGTGCTGGAACTGTCAAAAAGAAAATACCTAATCCTTTTATCGCCTAAATATGATAAAGCTAATTAGCTAGTTTTATTAAGTGCTGTTAAGTAAATGCAAATATTAAACAAACAGACATAAAAAAACCGGATAACCTTGTTTTAATTAGGCTTTCCGGTCTTTATTGGTTCTTAGTGAACCTTGTAGTGGTGCGGATGGTGGGACTTGAACCCACACGAGCATAGCTCACCACCCCCTCAAGATGGCGCGTCTACCAATTCCGCCACATCCGCATAGTAATTTGTCAAACTATATTAGTTAGTAATATTAGTTTGGAACGTCACCGTCGTTTTCTTTCTTCGCTGGTGCGTCTGATGCTGGTACATCGCTGTTTTGAGCTGCAGCTTCTTTAGCTGGTTCAACACTTTCAGTTGGAATAGCATCAACAGCGGCTTCAGCTGCTGGTGCACTTAAGTCATTCCACTCGTCAACCGCTTTAGTTCTGTTAGCAGTTAAGTTACCTAAAACAAGGCTGATAACAAAGAAACCAATCGCTAAGTAAGTTGTTGCAGAAGTTAGGAAGTTACCTGAACCACCTGAACCAAATACAGTCGCTGAAGAGCCAGCACCAAATGATGCGCCCATATCAGCACCTTTACCTTGCTGGATTAATACTAAACCAATTAAGGCTAAGGCAATAATTACATATGCAATAATTAAAACTTGATACAACATTTCTATTTTCCTTTAGCTGCTAAACAAATCGATGAGAATTGTTCAACTTTTAAACTTGCACCGCCAATAAGACCACCGTCTATATCTGCTTGTGCGAATAATTCTTCACAGTTAGTAGCATTAACGCTACCACCATATAATAGTGGCACTTTCGCTGCTACCAGCTCATTATTTTGCGCCAAAAATTGACGAATAAACTGATGCGTTTCTTGCGCCATTTCGCTTGATGCCGTTTTGCCTGTACCAATAGCCCAAACAGGCTCGTAGGCAATAACCACATCAACAAATTTTTCTATACCTACTTCATCAATTACCGGTTGTAATTGAGAGGCTAAAACAGTTTCTGTTTGCTCTGTTGCACGTTCGCTTTCACTTTCACCGATACAAAGTATTGGTGTAAGGCCTGCGTTCAGTGCTGAATTGACTTTATGAGCAACTTGCGTTGATGTTTCTTTATATAAACTTCTACGCTCAGAATGCCCTACAATAACATAGTTTACAGATAATTCTTTCAACATATTTGTTGAAACTTCACCGGTAAATGCACCGCTGTCATGCTCACTAACATTTTGACTACCTACAAAGAGGTTAGTTGCCACATTAGCCTTGCTTAATTCACTATTTAGCTCAGATAAATATGGAAAGCTAGGACAAATAACAACATCAACATTTTCAGCTAATTTAATGTCGCTTAAACCAGTAACCATAGTGTTAACTAGGGCTGAATTACCATTCATTTTCCAGTTAGCAGCAACAATTGCACGTCTTGTCATGTAAATTCCT
>Ga0193960_1000359_pt1 | contig 19018 bp, 19 predicted proteins | sample FB_3_MG_FD_140338 | JGI IMG/M metagenome (GOLD analysis project Ga0193960, IMG submission 140338) | Microbial mat bacterial communities from the Broadkill River, Lewes, Delaware, United States - FB_3_MG | ecosystem: Environmental > Aquatic > Freshwater > River > Microbial mats | place: USA... | reverse complement strand
GCCTGCTGCTTCTAATTCTTTAATGCTGGCATCAATCACTTGACGCACGCCATCATCTAGCCCTTCACTGAAGTATTCGCTAGGTAAACCCACTTTTAAACCTTCAATAGATTGGTTTAATTGGTCACTGTAAGCTTCTTTTGGACGTTCTAAAGAGGTGGAATCACGCTCATCAAAACCTGTCATGGCTTCTAATAAAGCGGCAGCATCTGCTGCATTACGTGCCATTGGCCCCCCTTGGTCTAAACTAGAAGCATAGGCAATCATACCAAAGCGAGACACTAAACCATAAGTAGGTTTTAGCCCAGTCAGGTTACATAAACTAGCAGGTTGACGAATTGATCCCCCTGTATCTGTACCTGTGGCGACTGGAGCTAAACCCGCAGCAATCGCAGCGGCTGATCCCCCAGAAGATCCACCAGGAACCGCTTTGGTATCCCATGGATTTTTCACTGTACCGTAAAAACTGGTTTCATTAGAAGACCCCATAGCAAACTCATCCATGTTAGTTTTTCCTAACATAGGCATCCCTAAAGCATTAATTTTTTCCACAACCGTGGCATTATAAGGGGCAATAAATTTATCCAACATTTTTGAGCCACAACTGGTTCTCACCCCTTGTGTACAAAAAATATCTTTATGAGCAAGCGGGATACCTGTTAATTTATGCGCATCCCCTGCTTGAATACGTGCATCAGCTGCTTGAGCTTGGGCTAAAGCAGTGTCAGCCGTCACGGTAATAAAACTATTTAATTCCCCATCATGGCGTGCAATACGATCTAAATAATGTTGTGTTAACTCGACACTAGAGAATTCACGTTTTTGAAGTGCGTCAGAAAGTTCAACAAGCGTTTTTGTGTGCATGTACAAAACCTGTAAAGTGTTTTATCTGTTGTTCTACTATCACAACAGAAGAAATCAAGCGAAAAAATAAATTTTTAATATGAAAGAAGGATCATTCCAATACTTTAGGCACAAGGTATAAACCAGCCTCTACTTGCGGGGCAATAGCTTGGAAATTATCACGCTGATTTTCTTCACTGACGGTATCAGGACGTAAACGAGCAATGGCATCTAAAGGATGTGCCATAGGGGTAATACCTGTGGTATCAACACTGTTCATTTGTTCAACTAATGTCAAAATGTCAGATAAATTACTGGTGTAGTTTTGAATATCTTCATCTTGTAACTCAATACGGGCAAGATGGGCAATTTTTTCTACATCTTCTTTTTGTAAAGACATTGTTACGTTCGCCTTTTATAATATAAATAAATTTGAGATGCTCGCTAGGGCATGGGTGACTACGCGCAAGAGTATTCATGCAAATTTGCAGATAGTATATACTATACTGATTCTTTACTTTGACATCATTATCACCATTTTTGTGGTCGCAGAATCTGCCTATACCACATAGGATCATTATCCTTTATAATGGGATACATTATTGCATAGCAGCAAATGAATAGAAACAGCTTGTAAAACTTGCGATATATTCGCCACTTTTATAGACAGTTGACACGTGTTGATAGCGTATTTAATAGCAATCCTTGTATGGGATGCCTATACTACACCACAATTGTTTTTCGGTCGTTTCAAGAATTAAATGGAGAAAACACAGTGTATTGACTGCATTACACGGTTTTCTGCTTAACTAGATAATTTAATAGGACTGTTCAAATTCCATGTTAAAATCCTTACGCGGATTGTTTTCTAACGATTTATCCATTGATTTAGGTACAGCTAATACATTAATTTATGCTCGTGGACAAGGAATTGTCTTAGATGAGCCCTCCGTTGTGGCAACACGTGAAGGGGTTGAGGGCAGTAAAAGTATTGAAGCTGTGGGGATTGAAGCAAAGCGGATGCTCGGACGTACCCCTGGGCATATTAAAGCAATTCGTCCAATGAAAGATGGTGTGATTGCTGATTTTACAATTACAGAAAAAATGCTACAGTATTTTATTCGTAAAACCCATGTCAATAAACGCTTTTTATCTCCAAGCCCCCGTGTTTTAATTTGTGTCCCTTGTGGTGCAACACAAGTTGAACGTCGTGCTATTCGTGAGTCTGCCAGCAGTGCAGGGGCGCGTAAAGTCTACTTAATTGATGAGCCTATGGCAGCGGCAATTGGTGCAGGAATGCCTGTCAGCGATGCGATTGGATCAATGGTCTTAGATATTGGTGGTGGCACAACTGAGGTAGGGGTACTGTCTTTAAACGGGATTGTCTACTCTAAATCAATTCGTGTTGGGGGCGATCGCTTTAATGAAGCCATTATCAGTTATGTACGTCGTCATTACAGTACCTTAATTGGGGAAGCCACAGCAGAGCAAATTAAACATGAAATTGGTTCTGCTTACCCCGGTAAAGAATTAAAAGAAATTCAAGTGCGTGGGCGTAACCTTGCAGAAGGGATTCCACGTAGTTTTAAAATTAATTCAGCAGAAGTATTAGAAGCTTTGCAAGAACCTTTACAAAGTATTGTTGTAGCGGTGAAAGTGGCTTTAGAAAAAACCCCACCAGAACTTGGTTCCGATGTTGCAGAGCGCGGTATGGTCTTAACAGGGGGCGGTGCTTTATTAACTGATATCGACCGTTTATTGATGGAAGAAACAGGTTTACCTGTAATTGTTGCTGATGATCCACTGACATGTGTTGCTCGCGGGGGTGGACGTGCTATTGAAATGATCGAAGAATACGGTGATAACTTCTTAGCTTTAGAAAGTTAATTCATGTCTTGCGCTGACTCTCACCAAGTTTAGGGGGAATACCTTATCAAACCATTATTTGTACAAGGTATATCGCCCACACTTAAACTAATAGGTTTTTCGCTTTTATCAATAAGCTTAATGGTATTAGATCAGCGTTTTCATTATTTAGACAGTGTACGCGCACAAGTATCCCCTTTACCTTATAGCGTACAATATTTGGTGAACTCTTCGGTTAATTTAAGCAAGCATTTGCTTGATACCATTAGTGCACGCATTAGTTTAGAAGATAAAAATGCGACCTTGCGCAAAGAAAACATGTTATTACATGTGCGCCTACAAAAGTTTTCAGAACTACAGCAAGAAAATGAACGTTTACGTATACTTTTAAACTCTTCACAACGATTAGGTGAAAAAGTCCTGATTGCAGAAGTATTGGCGGTTGATCTAGAACCTTTTACACGTAAATTAACCATTAATAAAGGCAGTCGACATGGTGCTTACCCAGGGCAAGCTGTGATTGATGCACAAGGTATTCTTGGTAAATTAGTGCATGTGGGGCCTATTTCTAGTGTCATGATGTTAATCACAGATATTAATCATGAACTACCAATACAAGTGGCACGCACAGGTTTACGTACTATTGCAGCAGGTATGGGTTTAACTAATCGTTTGAGTTTATTAAGTTTACCTAATAATGCAAAGGTTAAAAAGAATGATATACTCATTACCTCTGGTCTAGGGGGACAGTTTCCTGTTGGCTATCCTGTTGGCACGGTTGTCGATGTAGAGCCTGATATTGGTAAACCTTATGCACAAGTACAAGCGATTCCATTTTCCCGTTTAGAGTTGAATCGTGAAGTATTATTACTATGGCCAATTACTGACAATAGTGATGACAGTGAAATTCATGATTTAGACACGGCTGTGGAGTTGGCAAGTCCACTTGATGGAGAATAAAGTAGAGATAACAGGGGAGTGTTTTTGTGGGGAAGTACGGTATCAGATAAATGGGGAAATTCGTGATACCCGATCTTGTCATTGTTCCCGTTGCCGCAAAGCCTTTAATGCCCAAGCTTCTGCTTATGGTAGTGTTGAAGCCAATGATTTCAGATGGTTAGCTGGTGAACACCTATTAAACTCTTATGTTGGTCAACAAGGGTTTGGTCTACAGTTTTGTAGCCAATGTGGTTCCACTTTAACGGGTACTTTTAATGGTGTTATTCATGGCATCACCCTTGGCTGTATAAATGGCAATCCTGATATAACACTTGATAAGCATATTTTTGTTGGCTCAAAAGCAAGCTGGGAAACAATACCAGAAGATGTCCCACAATTTTATGAACATGCCCCCAAATAACATCAATTTTTTAATATCTATACGGCTTATATAGTGAATCAACACTCGTGACTTTACACCGATACCAAAGTGGTTTTGCCATTGCATTGAGTTTTTTTGTTGCCTTTATTTTAACCATTATCCCGCTGCCAACATGGGCAAGTGTTGCACGCCCTGAATGGGTGGCAATGGTATTAATTTATTGGTGTATTGCCATTCCTCAACGGATTGGAATTGGCGTGGCATGGGGAATCGGTATTTTTTATGATGTACTCAGTGACACCTTGCTAGGACAACATGCCCTCTTTTTTATTTTGCTTGCCTATATCAGTATTTTTTTCTATCGTCAGATTCGTATTTACCATTTATGGCAGCAAAGTATTATTATTGCCCTGATGTTAACGCTGTGTCGCCTACCTGAGCTCTTATTTTTACATACCACAGGTGAATTACACCTGACTGTTTTATGGTCATCTGTGAGCAGTGCATTACTATGGTATTGGTTATATATTATTTTGCGTGATATACGTCGTAGCTATAATATCTCTTAAAGTTAAAGGGACTAGGCGATGTTGCCGCTGAAAAATCAACGTATTATTCTCAAAGATACGGCTAAAGAAATACAACTTTTTATCAATCGTGCCATTATTATGTGGCTACTGATTGTGACTTGTTTTGGTATTATTATTACGCGTTTGGTTTATTTACAAGTTATTGAACATGATAAATATACCACTCTGTCAGAAAATAATCGTATTCGTCAAACCCCCATCCCCCCAACCCGTGGGCTCATTTATGATCGTAATGGTGTGCTCTTAGCAACCAATCGCGCTACCCATACCTTGGAAATTTATCCTAGGGCAACCGATGATATAGAAAAACTATTTACTGATTTACAAGCTGTTATCAATATTAGTGAAGACGATATCAAGCGTTTTCATCGCCTAAAAAAGCATAAACGCCGTTTTGAGCCTGTTCCATTACGTTTTCATCTCAATGAAGAAGAAGTAGCACGTTTTTCTGTAAAACGTCATCAATTCAAAGGGGCTAAAATTGAATCAACTTTAACACGTTATTACCCACTGGGAGCAAGTGGTGTTCATGCCATTGGGTATGTGGGGCGTATTAATGAGCGAGAACTCAAAAAGTTAGACTATACCAATTACCGAGGTAGTAAATACATTGGTAAAACAGGGATAGAGAAATTCTATGAAAGTACCTTACACGGTGTGGCAGGCTATGAGCAAGTTGAAACCAATGTAAAAGGGCGTGTTTTGCGAGTGCTAGAGCGCACCCAAGCCATTCCAGGAAAAAATTTATATTTAAATATTGATATGTCTTTGCAAAATTTTGCAGAGTATTTAATCAAAGATGAACGTGCCGCTATTGTTGCCATCGAACCTGATAACGGGGCAGTACTCGCTCTTGCCAGTATGCCCTATTATAATCCAAACCTTTTTGTAAATGGCATTGATACAAAAACCTATCATGGCTTACGTGATTCCCCTGATCGCCCTTTATTTAATCGTGCCCTACGTGGGCAATACCCCCCAGGATCAACTATTAAAGCCTTGGTGGGCTTGGCAGGCTTAGAGTATGGCGTACGCTCTGAAGCCAGTAGTACATGGTGCCCAGGGTGGTATCGTATTAAAGATCAAAAACACCGTTTTCGTGATTGGAAACGTAGTGGGCATGGGCGGGTTAACTTTCATCATGCAGTAGAACAATCCTGTGATGTCTATTTCTATGATTTAGCCCATGATTTAGGGATTGACCGTTTGCATAGCTTTATGAGTCGTTTTGGCTTTGGAAAACGTACAGGGATCGATTCAGTGGGAGAGTTACGTGGACTCATGCCTTCACGTGAATGGAAGCAACGCCGCCGTAAACGTCCTTGGTACCCAGGAGAAACCTTGATCACAGGAATTGGGCAAGGTTTTATGCTGACTACCCCACTACAACTCAGTGTTGCCACTGCTATCCTAGGGACGCGTGGACGCGTCAAGCAGCCCCGTATAGTGTTTTCTATTGATACTGCAAGTAGCAATATGATGCGCATTGTAGATTCAAGCCCACGGGATGATGTGACCTTAAAAAATAGTAATTACTGGAATACGGCAATCAAATCAATGGAGGCGGTGGTTGTAGGAAGTCGAGGTACTGCACGAAAAATAGCAAAAGGCTCAGAGTATCGTTTTGCAGGCAAAACAGGGACTGCTCAAGTATTTGGTATTAAGCAAGATGCTCGTTATGATGCTTCTAAAATTGATAAACGCTTACATGATCATGCCTTATTTGTTTCTTTTGCCCCGCTAGATAATCCAAAAATTGCGGTGGCTGTAATTGTTGAAAATGGAGGCAGTGGAAGCAGTACCGCCGCTCCTATTGCTAAAAAAATCATGGATTATTACTTACTTCCTCATGCTGCTGATAAATTTAATGCTGATATTGCAGCAAAAAATGCTGAAGAAGCCTTAAAAGCCGCAGAAGAAGCAAAAAAAGCAGCTGAACAGGTGACACCATGATAGTCGAAAAAAATTGGAATCCTCCCCACTTTTTTCATTTAGATGTTTTATTACTATGTGGTTTATTGGCCATCTCTTTATTAGGGTTGGTTGTCCTATATAGTGCAGGGGGGCAAAACATGGATCTTGTAATACGGCAACTTATCCGTATAGGTCTAGGCTTTGGTATTATGTTTGCCTTAGCCCAAATCCCAATTGCTTATTACGCCCGTTGGATCCCGTGGATGTATGTGATTGGTCTACTCTTATTGATTGCTGTTTTACTTGTTGGGCAAAGCGTAAATGGTTCACAACGCTGGTTAAATTTAGTTGTTTTCCGCTTCCAACCTTCTGAGATGCTAAAACTTATCGTGCCTTTAATGGTGGCATGGTATTTAGCTGATAAACCCTTGCCCCCCAACTATGGGCGTTTATCTATTGCATTGGGATTAATTGCATTACCTGTACTCTTGGTGGCAAAACAACCTGATTTAGGTACTTCTTTATTAATTGCCTCATCAGGTATGTTTGTTGTCTTTTTCTCAGGGCTTTATTGGAGACTTATTTTTGGTTTTATTGTTCTTGTTGCATTAAGCTTGTATCCACTTTGGAATTATTGGATGCATGATTATCAAAAACAACGCGTCTTAACCCTTTTCAACCCAGAAGAGAACCGCTTAAGTAGTGGTTACCATATTATTCAATCTAAAATAGCAATCGGATCAGGGGGAGTAGAGGGTAAAGGCTGGATGAATGGTACACAATCACACTTAGAATTTTTACCTGAGCGTACTACTGATTTTATTTTTGCAGTCTACAGTGAAGAGCAAGGTTTGATTGGTGTAGTAATATTATTATGTATTTATCTATTTATCTTAACCCGTGGCTTAATTATTGCCATGCAAGCACAGGATAGCTTTGGGCGGTTGCTTGCAGGCAGTATTGTGATGACACTTTTTATCTATATATTTGTTAATATGGGCATGGTTTCAGGTATCTTACCGGTTGTTGGCTTGCCACTTCCTTTTTTAAGTTATGGTGGTACATCATTAGTCACAATGATGGCAAGTTTTGGGTTGCTGATGTCAGTACACACACACCGTCGATTATTACTATAATCATGAAGCGTCTATACTAAATTAATAGCTATGCCTATGTACTAAGGTAAAATAATAAATAGTGCCACCATACATAATATTTATTTTAGTAGATGTAAATACTTGAGGTATTTATGTAATAAAGTTGGTATAACTTTTGAGTAGTAAATAACATGCTAGCCCTGAAAATATAGTGCTATGAAGAAGCCAGTATTCTAATAATTCAGGCTTAGTTAGAATTTCTGTATTACTTATGCAGGACTATCAATAATATCTATTACATACCTAATCATAGATTATGTAATGCTTATATTAACAAGGGGATTTTTAGATGAGTACGCGTGATACTGTTGAGAAATTAGAGCGTTCAGCAAAAAGCCATGTGGGTGTGTCATGTAAGGCAAATGTTGGCTCGGATCAAATAGAAGTTATTTCACATATGACTGCTGGATTTATACGTTTTACTTACAAAAAAAATGGGGTTAAAACGGATAAAGATACCTTATGTGGTTAATCATTAGAATATGAATCCATAAAAAAGGGAGTTTAATACTCCCTTTTTAAATTTAAAATACCATTTTATTCAAAAATTACTTTTCAATAGAAAGGGTTTGATAAATTTCATCACTTGCCCCAAGTAAGCCTATAGAAAAATCAAACCCAATCCGTTTTGCAACCGCCGTATTGAGTGATATTTTGGGAATCACATCATCCACCATTGTTAATGTATGCGGTGACTCTCCCTCTAAAATACGTATAATACGTTCAGCTAAAAATTCACCTCGTTGTGTATAATCAACGGTAGAATAGCCCATTAATGCCCCTGCTTTGACAGTTTGTGATCCTTGGCGTGCAAAAGTGGGAATTTTATGTTGGTTTAATAATGTTAAAACATGGTTTACATCATCTATTTTCCAATCAAAACAGGTTAACGATGGGATAAAAAAAGCATCCATTCCACGAGAAATTAAATTATTTAACGCCTGTTCACAGCGTTCTTTTGTTAAAGGAGGAATAATAACCTCTTTTATTAATTTAAAATTACGCTCTTTTGATACTTTTTCTGCATCATGTATATTGGCAAATTTTTGCCCATTTTCAGTATCAACAAATAAAACCCCTAACTTTTTAAACTTAACTTCATCATGAAAAATTCTAAACATACGAATATAACGTTCTGGAATAATACGTGTTGTTAAATTATCTGCACCAGAGTCAGTTGCATTTTTGACTACTTTAGATTCAATAGGGTAACTGACACAGCAAGAAACAATGGGTAATGTTACTGTTTTATCATTAAAGCCTACAATATGTGTGCTGGCATCTGTACCCGCGACTAAAAGCATATCTATATCTTTACGTTGAATGATTTCTTTTGCAATAGGTTGCCACTGCTTCCGCTGCTCAGGTGACCACCCTGCACTATAATATGCATCTTTAGGAAAAATAATCTTATCCTTCCACCCCCGCTTAACTAATGTTTGTTTAATCGCTGCTAATGTTTTTGCATAAATAATAGAAGGGCCTGCTTCAAAATAAGCAATACGATAAGGGGGGGTTGCATGGACAGTATGAGAATAAACTACAAATCCTGTAATGGTATAAATAAACAGTAATGGACGTGTTAAAAAATTAGAAAAAAATAGCTTAAACATAATAGCTTTCAAGTTGTATAAGTTTTAAGGGTAGTTGAATGACAAATACCGTTCCTTGGTTTTGATCACTACTCACCGTGATATTACCTTGCATTATTTGCACAAGTTTTTTGGTAATAGAAAGCCCTAAACCTGTTCCACCATATTGACGTGTATTAGAATTATCAGCTTGATTAAAAGCACTAAAAATTTTATCTATTTGTGCTGCAGAAATACCAATACCTGTATCAGAGACTTTTAGAATTAAACAGCCATCTCCATATTGTTTATTTGTATAGCTTACATCAATACTTAATACCCCATTTTGCGTAAATTTATTGGCATTACTTAATAAATTACGCAAAATTAGATACACCTTATCATAATCAGCTTCAACAATAGGAAAACCAATAGGGGCAATTACCTCAAAAGTGTTATTTTTTTCTGCAATACTGTCTTTGAACTGCATATGTAATGCATTAATCAAGATAGATAAGTCACATTTTGTAATGGTCAATTTCACTTCATTGTTATCTAAGCGAGCATATTCTAATACATCATCAAGCACTTCCAGTAAATGTGTTCCTGATGATTTTATAGTTTTAATACAAGGGTATATCTCATTATAATTCATCTCTGGATCACAGGTAATAAAGTCACTAAAACCTATAATCGCATTTAATGGTGTGCGCAATTCGTGGCTCATATTACTTAAAAAAGCTGTTTTTGCATGACTTGCTGATTCTGCTGCCTCTTTAGCTTCAAATAATTCATTTTCAAATTTTTTACGTTCTGTAATATTTAATGCTACCCCAAAAATTTTTGTAATATGACCTTGTGAATTTTTGATGGGACGTGCTTTTGTTAAAATATAAGTAATTTGTCCATTTTCTAACATAATCCGTTGTTCAAGCTGATACTCCTTACCTGTACAACTGGCTTGTGTTAATGCTTGTTGATTAATTTCTAAATCTTCATGGTGTAGTAATTTGATAAAATCTAGATAGTTCATATTATCATAAGGAGTTAAACCTAAAATATGGTAAAACTCATCAGAACATATCATTTTTTGTTCAATTAAATCCAACTCCCAACTGCCTACATGGGCAATTTTTTGCGCTTCAGCAAGGCTATTTTTACTCTCATCTAATGAATTAAATAATGTTTGTAAGCGTTCCCCCATACTATTAAAAGCATGTGCCAATGTCCCTAACTCATCATGTAAATGAATTTTTATTTTATGTGTTAGCTTTCCTGAAGTGATTTTTTCAACCCCAGTTAATAATTGCTTGATTGGAATTAAGATTCCACGGGCTAAAAAGCTTGCTAATAAAAATGCACTACACATGCAAATAAGCATAATAAAAATTAAATTAATAAAAGCTTGTTTATTAGTTTCTGTATATTTATTAGCAGAAAGATAAATATCTAACAAACCAATAGGTAAATAATTGATATCTCGCAATATTTTGTATTCATGCAATAAACCTGTATCATTATTAATATCAACTTCATGATAACTATCAAGGTTATATTCAATAATACGATTATATAAGTTTGCAGGGATTGTATGGGGTTTAGTTGAACTGATTGTATTAGCATTTTGATAAATGGCAACATCTATCCCTAATAATTCTTTGATGTCATGAATTAATTTACTTTTATCATTAAGTAAGTAACGAGCGATCACAACACCAATGAGTTCGTTTTTTTCTTTACCATGAATATTAATATTATTAAAAATAGGGCTGGCAGCAGTAATGGAAAGCGTTGAGTTCTCTAAACTCACAACAGACTCTGTTGCTCCTACAGTACGTTCATGATTTTTTACTTGAATAAAAAATTTATTTCTAATAGCGTGTTCTAATAAACGTTTAGATTCAGGTGCATTACCTGCTTGAGCCACAAGATAACCATGTGTATTAAGCACTAATAACTGATGTACATTAGATTTTAGACGAACATTATTAAGGTAATTTTCTAGTTTTTTTTGAATATTTAAGTTAACGAGCACTTGAAATGCAGGTTCATTAGCAACGCTTTTGGTAAGGTTTTTGACGACGGTTATTTTATTTTTATATAAAGAATCAACAACATTTATATTCTTATGCATATTTTCAATAGCTTCAGAATGAATTTTAGTTGAAAAAAAATACATTGAAAATAATGTGGTTGTTAGTGCCGATAAACCTGCAACAACCATAAAAGCAAATAACAATTTATTTTTTAGTGATAATTGTTTTAGCATAATTTATAAAAAGTGAATCCAGTACTAGCCTATGGCGTTTTTAATTTAGTGATTTAAGCTGCGCTCTTTTCTATCAATAAATGCAGCAACAACATGTGGACAAAAACGACTGTATTGCTCAGAAAGGTGGTTTATTTTTTTTACATCATAGCTAAATGGTGCATAGTATTCATATACTACTTGGCATTTTTTATTATATTCTTGCTTTACCTTTTCCACATAAGGCAACATAACAGGGTCATGTTGGTAGTTATTAATATAATTTAATAATGGTGCAATATCTTTAGGGCTTGCATGTAAATATGTTAATTCTGGTATAGATTCTATTACTAATGGTTGTATTTGAGTTGATGTAGATAAAGTCCCAATATGTCTAGCAGGAGGAGCATTTTCTGGTAGAACGCTGATAAATATAGGTGTTTTTACATTATTATCCTTGCACCCACTTATTATAAAAAAACAGATGAGAACCATTATTTTTTGAAAATTATGCATAATATATTCCATTTTTTATGTAAACAATGACTACAAAATTAAGCCTTTATATTTTACTTATATTTTTACTATATGTTTACAATATACATTAATATGCTTATAAAATAAGTAATAAAAATAGATGATTTTAAATATTAAAACATTATAACTACACTTTATGAGCAAGGGAGTTTTTTGAATTATATTCAGCGTATACTCAATAAATTTTAGTGAGGTAAAAACAGTTTAATAATATAATATACAATAGTTTATATATATTTATGTGGTGGGCTATTGACTGTTTTTTTACTCACAAATAATATCATTCATCACTCTATAATGATACTTAACTGTTATATTGATTATCATAACATTTTTGTCCATAAAAAAATAAAGTAAACATTACATATATCATCTAACTCCAAGAAAGTATTTTTATTTTTTAATCGTTATATCTTATATAAGATATACGATATAAATAATATAAAAATACGATAAAAGAAATTAAATCTACATTTGATAAACTATTTTTCAATTTAAAATGAATTGCTTATAACAATTTTTTGAACTAAAATCTAGTATAATATAATTTATGATTATGATACGTGAGTACAATGTCTATTTCACCCTATATTCTTACTTTAGTCAGTTTTTTATTATTTCAAACAGCTCAAGCAGGTGAAATATATCGCCATATTGATAAAAAAGGTAATATACACTTTAGTGATAAAAAGCCAATTTCAATAAAAAAACATGGTAGAAAGCAAACAGCCTCATTAAATAACGCGAATGTAAGGATTTATCGCTTTATTGATAAAACAGGCACTATTCACCTTACTGATGAGCCTAATCATGCAGGGTATAAGCTGGTATATAAAGGTAATGGCTCGGTTAAATCACGTTACTCTCGCCTAAAAAATGTAAATATTCACCGTAAATATAAAGTGTATGCTGATATCATCAGTGATGTGGCAAACTCTTATGCGCTTGAACCTGCTTTACTTCATGCTGTGATTCAAACTGAATCTGCTTATAACCCTAAAGCACGTTCTCCAAAAGGTGCTGTGGGGTTAATGCAGTTAATGCCGGGGACTGCAAAACGTTATGGTGTCACAGACCGCACTAATGCCACACAAAGCATTAATGGTGGAGCACGCTATCTCAAATTTTTACTTAAGCTTTTTAAAAATAATAAACGTTTAGCATTAGCAGGTTATAATGCAGGTGAAAATGCAGTGATTCGTTATGGGCATAAAATCCCTCCTTACCGTGAAACCCGTAATTATGTTAAACGTGTGATGGCGATTTATAATAAACATAAGGAACGTTCTTAAATATTGATAAAGTATAGGAATATATTTTTTCATAAAATATAGTGACAAATAAATGATGTAAACATCATGCTTTATTTACCAATCAATTCTTGAATAGGCTATCTCTATGTCCTTCATATCATTTTTTAAAAAATTATTCTCAGGGGCTGATACACCTGAACCGAAAGCGCGCACATTAACCCGTGTTCATGATGTGCAAATCAATGATATTATTAAGTTTAATTATTTAGCACAAGCTGATTTAAGCAATCAACGTTTTACTGTAGTGGATATTTCCACCTATGATTTAGGGGGAGAAGGGCATAAAAAAACTGTTTTTACCCTAGAAGGTACAGATGAACCCATCTTGCTTGCTGTGGTAAAACAGGGACATAAAGAATACTTAGAATGTGCAAAGAAAATTTATCCTGATACAGTGGCTCAAATCTTTGAAATTGAGAAATTTGCCTCCATATTTGATGCAGATTCAGGGACAAATCATCATTTAACTCGTATTGGTGAACCTGATATATTAACAGGTTGGACAGCTCCTCAGTACGCACAGGAAAAGTGGCAACAAGCATATATTGCACCTACTGATTATCGTCACCGTCAAATATCAAACCAGACACAAGGTTGGACGGCAATGGATTATGGTCTCTTTATCAGTAATGATAGACAGTATGCAGTACAAACGGAAGTGTATGACGGTGGGCGTACAGATGTGTATGTATTTGTTTATTTGCCTTTAGAGGCAATTGAGGAGTTTTGGGCAGTAGCGAAATAGGTGACATGACAACGATGGCTGATTTACCCGAGAAGTGGAAAAAATCGGATAAAAGTATCCGTGCTGTACAGTTAGCATTTGAGTTTAGTAAAGGCGTTTCTGACACTATTCGGAACCAAGCCAATCGCCAGGGAGTGAGTCCTTCCGATCAGATTCGCTCTATTATTGGTTTGCAAGCAAAAAAACCGAAACGTCCGCGTTTAACCATCTCTCTTTCTCAAATTGATTACGAAATTTTAGCTGAACGCTATACTTTATCCGTAGAAGATAAAGCAGGTATTCGCCAAGCTATTTCTGAAGAGCTGATTTCGTATTCTGAAGCATTTCATACTAAAAAATAAACCGTTTATTTAACAAAGGTTTTTACCCTTATGTCTACATTACAATATATTGGTTATGGTGCATTAGTACTTGTTATTTTGTATTTACTGTACATTATAGCCAGTAGTGTTATTGGTTTTATTTTTAAATTGGTTATTTATGGTGGTTTATTAATAGCTGTAGTCTATTTTGCTTATAAATTTGGCTGGATTGATCAGTTGAAGAAGTTTTGGTAACACCGATAGTGCTTATTTTGATGAATTGCTAACACAAATTGCTGGGTATACCCAGCAGCTTGTGTTTTTAGAATTTATATCATGTCTTTTACAACTGTTGTAAACCACGTAGTAAATCTGCTTTAATATCGTCTACCTCTTCTAAGCCTACCGATAAACGTAATAAACCATCACTAATATTTGCTGCACTACGCTCTGCATCCGTAATGCGCCCATGTGTCGTTGTGGCAGGATGAGTAATCGTAGTTTTTACATCCCCTAAATTACCTGTAATGGAAATCATTTCTGTATTATCAACTACTTGCCATGCTGCTATTTTACCTCCTTTGACCACAAAAGAGACTAAACCACCAAAACCATTTTGTTGTTCAGCAGCTAACTGATGTTGTGGATGGGTGCTTAGCCCTGGGTAATACACAGCTTCAATTTTAGGGTGATTTACTAACCATTCTGCAATGATTGCTGCATTATCACAATGGGCACGCATACGTATTTTTAAGGTTTCAAGCCCTTTAGTAAAGACCCATGCATTAAATGGGCTCATTGTTGCTCCCCCTGACCGCAATACACTAAAAATCCCATCACCTAGTAATTTATCAGAGCCTACAATTGCTCCCCCTAAACAACGCCCTTGCCCATCAATATATTTAGTTGCTGAATGAATAACGATATCAGCCCCTAATTTTAATGGTTGTTGTAAGGCAGGTGTACATAAGCAATTATCAACCACTAATAAACAGCCATGTTTATGTGCTAAAGCAGCAAGTTGACGCAAGTCCGCTACTTCCATTATTGGGTTGGAAGGTGTTTCCAAAAATAATAATTTTGTATTGCCTTGGATGGCTTGTTCCCATGCATCGATATCTGTTAAGGGAACAAAATCGGTATCAATAGAAAATTTCTTTAAAATACCATTAAATAAGCTAATTGTACTCCCAAAGATACTTTGGGAGGCAACAATATGATCACCTGCTTTAAGCAGCCCTAAACACATAGATAAAATAGCGGCCATCCCTGAAGAGGTAGCAATACAACGCTCCCCTCCTTCTAGGGCAGCTAAACGTTGCTCAAAGGTACGGACAGTTGGGTTGGTAAAACGAGAATAAATATTCCCCTCTTCAGTTTGAGAAAAACGCGCCGCAGCTTCCTCTGCACTCTTAAATACAAAGCTAGAAGTCGGCATGATTGATTCACTGTGCTCACCTTCATGACTGCGTACTTGTCCTGCACGAATGGCACATGTATCAAACCCAAACGCTTCCCAATCCGTCATCTGACTACCTTTTTCTCATTATCTGTTATGTATATAGGGTGATATATAAATGATGTTGTGCTGTAAAAAATAGCGCAACATCATGACTATTATGCGTTGCTCTAGTCAGCTCACTTATATTTTTATCATCTAAGCTTATTCAGCATTATGCAGATCAATACCCTCTGGTAGCGTTGCATTATTTTTATTTTTTGCATCATCATTACGCTCATCAGCTAATGATTTTAAATAGGCATCTGTGACATCTCCAGTTACATAATCCCCATCAAAACAAGAGCTATCAAAGCGTTCAATGCCTTTATTGGCTTTACGAATACAGGCCTTCACCAAATCATCAAGGTCTTGATAAATTAACCAATCTGCACCAATCACTTTTGTGATATCTGCCACGCTACGATTATAAGCCAGTAGTTCATTTACAGTAGGCATATCAATGCCGTATACATTAGGATGAATCACAGGTGGCGCAGCTGAAGCAAAATAAACATTTTTTGCCCCTGAATCACGTGCCATTTGAATAATTTGTCGGCAGGTTGTACCACGAACAATGGAGTCATCCACTAACAATACATTTTTATTACGAAACTCTAAATCAATAGAATTTAGCTTTTGACGAACTGATTTTTTGCGCATACTTTGCCCCGGCATAATAAACGTACGCGGGATATAGCGATTTTTAACAAAGCCTTCACGATATTTAACCCCAAGATTTTTAGCTAATTGAATAGCTGCTGTGCGGCTGGTATCAGGGATAGGGATGACAACGTCAATATCATGATCAGGGTAGGTGCGTTGAATTTTACGTGCTAAGTTTTTCCCCATACGTAAACGTGATTTATATACGGATACACCATCAATAATAGAATCAGGGCGTGCCATATAAACATGTTCAAAAATACAAGGAGAGTAAGCAAACTTATTTTTTTCTACACAGCTTTGACTATAGAAATTACCATTGATATCAATAAAAATGGCCTCACCGGGGGCAACGTCACGGATTAATTTAAATCCTAAAATATTAATGGCAGCACTTTCAGAAGCAACAATATATTCAATACCTTGCTCTGTGTCACGCTTTCCAAAGACTAATGGACGAATACCATTTGGGTCACGAAAGGCAACAATACCGTATCCTGTAATCATCGCAACTGCTGCATAACCACCACGACAACGGTTATGTACCCCTTTTACCGCTTCAAAAATATCCTCTTCATTTAAACGTAATTTACCTGAACGTTGAAATTCATGTGCCAATACATTTAATAATACTTCTGAATCAGAATTTGTATTGATATGACGTAAATCTTCACGAAATAAATCTTCTTTTACTTCTTGCGCATTAGTTAAATTACCGTTGTGTGCCAAGGTCACACCATAGGGAGAGTTAACATAAAACGGTTGTGCTTCAGAGGTTGATGAGCAGCCAGCAGTTGGGTAACGAACATGCCCCAAGCCCATATTACCAGGTAAGTTAACCATATGACGAGTATGAAATACATCACGAACCAGCCCCTTATCTTTACGCAGATAAAAGCGTTTATCATGATAGGTGACAATGCCCGCAGCATCTTGCCCGCGATGCTGTAATACGGTCAATCCATCATACAGTGCTTGGTTGACACTGGATTTACCGACAATCCCAATAATTCCACACATAGATAACTCCAGTAATTAGGATGAGTAGTGTTCAGGTAAGGTGTAAAAATTAAAATGTTGTGCAACATCTGCTGGGAGTAAGTGTTGCACTGTCCATGCAGCAGATTGAAAGTAGGGTAATAAGGTCGCTTGTTGCCATGCCACGCGTTGAGGTAGTTGTGTTAATCCTGTCATCAGCACAATTAAAACAATAATAACACTGCCTTTTATTGTGCTTAATATACACACAAATAATTGTTCAATAAATGAAATATCATTTTGTTGTAATGCACGGCATAAAACGTAACTGGGCCACTTTATTACAATAAAAGATAAGCTAAATAAGATAAGTAATGCAGTGGCAATACGTAAATCAGTAAAAGGAATAGAGTCTTGCAATAGTTGTAAAAATATTTCTACAAATAAAAAGCTTACTCCCACAGAAATAAACCAATTAACTAAGGACAGTACCGCTTCCATAAATGTTTGAAAATAGCTTATTAAAAATGTTAGTAAGAATATACCAACAATTGCCGCATCTACCCACGTTATAGTCATGATAGTATTCAAAAATTAAAGGATTGACTTTTGGTGTTTAGCTTATATATAGGAAAATGTTATACTAGCGTGCAATGTAAACGACGCATTTTATCAAACCTCGTTTATTAACTAAAGTACTAATTGTTTACTTTTGTTATTGATTTCACTTGTCAAATTAGGTCATTATTTTATGATGTTATATACACCTGATGACTATACTATTCATGATGTATTACGTATTCCGCCCTTACTTGTTATTGTTTCACTATTTTTAATAAAGTATGCCTTTATTTTAGTGTTAATTCCTATTTTTGCACACTTTCCATTATTAAGTGAGTCATTTAAACTGATTTTACCTTTTGTGACCAGTTTTGCGGAACAATATACAAACCTTTTGTATTTGTTCATTATGTTACCTGCTGCCTTTGTATTAGCCAGTATGTCACGCCGAGTTCCTAAAACAAAATCAGTTTTTTTACGTAAATGTTGGAAAAATGGTAAAAAATTACTCTTTATTACTTTAATAGCAGAGCTTATTTTTACCACCCTATCTTTATTACTTGGTTGGCAACAATTGAATGAAGTCACCTTATTACTCATCTATGGTAATATATTATGTGGTCTTTATTTATTCAAATCAAAACATACTGTAGATGCCTTTGCAGAATTTCCTGAATATGATAAATATGCAAAGTAAACGTAATAATAAATAGATATAGATAGTTTATAGTCTATTTTGGGGTATGAGTTGTGCTTATGCCCCATAACTAAAATATATTAATAAATGGTAGTCCTGAATAAGTAGTGTTACATAGCTAATTTCTTTTTTATTAAAGCATTGTAGTGGTGTATAAAGAGCCAAATAGCTCCTATGTGATTCTCAACTTTTTTTGAGAAAGAAAGCGTTT
>Ga0193960_1000358_pt1 | contig 19028 bp, 11 predicted proteins | sample FB_3_MG_FD_140338 | JGI IMG/M metagenome (GOLD analysis project Ga0193960, IMG submission 140338) | Microbial mat bacterial communities from the Broadkill River, Lewes, Delaware, United States - FB_3_MG | ecosystem: Environmental > Aquatic > Freshwater > River > Microbial mats | place: USA... | reverse complement strand
TTCAGTGTTTGCATAATGGATTGATCGTGGCTATCCATAAATAGGCTTTCGGTTATTTCGAGTTCTAGGTGCTGACTGCTAACCGCATATTCTTCAAGACTATCGCTGATAAACGGAACCCATGTGTTACTTTGAAATAAACGGGCCGAGCAATTGATAGAAACACGTTCTAGGGATTTGAAATGTTCTCTCAGTTTCGGTAGATCGGTACAGGCTTGTTTCAACACAAATTCGCTGATGGAGATAATCTGCCCACTTTGTTCAGCAAATGGAATGAACTGATCCGGCGAGACCAGCCCGCGTTGAGGATGTTGCCAGCGGATCAAGGCTTCAACTTTTGCGACTTCACCACTTCTGATATTGATGATTGGCTGATAATAGAGCTCAAACTCTTGTTTGCTGATGGCTTGGCGAAGGTCATGTTCAAGCTCCCGTTGCTGCTCCATGCGGATGTTCATATCTTCGGTAAAGAACTGAACATTATTGCGCCCCAAATCTTTGGCACGATACATGGCGGTATCGGCATGATTAATGAGAGAGTCGGTTGTTATGCCATCGCCAGGGTAGATGGCAACCCCCATGCTGCAAGAGATCGTCAATGAGGTTGTATCAAGCTGTACGTCTTTTGCCAGCAATTTTTGTATGTTGCGAGTGACAGCTTCTATTGACTGACTGTTGTCTATTTGTGGTAAGAGTACGATAAATTCATCGCCACCAAAGCGGGCTAGGATATCTTCACTACGTAGCGCATTCCTTAACCGTTTTGTCGCTTCAACAAGTAATTTATCCCCTTGGCTATGACCGAGTTGATCATTGACCAATTTGAAGTTATCAAAATCGATGAAGATAACGGCCAATTTTCTTTCGTGGCGGGCGGCGGAATGGATCGCTTGTGACATCAGATCCATAAACATGGCGCGGTTATAGAGTCCTGTTAGGGAATCGGTACGCGCTTGATGATTGATGATCTGTTCGTGAACATTGCGCAGTAGCTCACTGGCGGCGCGTGAGGTGACCGAATCAATGATAAGTTGTGTTTTGCCTGTTTGCTCAAATTCACTACGTTTTAAAACCGCTAAATGGCCGATCACTTGACCTTTTCCATCGTACATCGGGGTGCCGATGTACGATTTAAGCTGTAGCTTAAATAGGTCATCATCGTCTGGATAAAGCTCCTGCACGTTACCGTTAAACACCATCGCGCCTTCCTTAATCACTGTTTCACAGGGGGTGCCGGCAAGGGGATAGCTGATGTTTTCGACTTTTTGTTTGTCGATATAAGTGATGAGGGTATCGATGTTTTCTTTATCTTCAGCCAGTTTAGAGATAATGACCATGTCGGCATCAAGCACTTGTGAGAGGAATTCACCTAGCGTTTCAAAATAAGTACGGCCTTGAAGACCGGAAACGTCTTTGGCGATGGTTTGTAATAAACGGGTGATCTCTTCTCTGGAGCGAGCCTCAGATTTTAAGACCTCATGAGCTAGGCTTAACTCCTGTGTCTTTGTATTCACCTCATCAGTGAGCAACATTTGATGTTGCTCGATGTGTTCGGCCATCGTGATCATCGTGGTGGCCAATTCACCCATTTCATCCTTGCGCTCGGCAATTGCACTTTGCTTGATGTCTTTGATCGCTTCAAAATCATTGTCACGCATGGCAGCAGAAAAACGTCGAAAAACCCCTAAAGGATAAAGAACTTGGCGTTTGAGGATGAAAAACAAAATCACGAGTTCCACTATCAACGATAGTATGCCCACAACTGAAACAATGTAGGCGGTTTGCAATGCAGTGGAAGCGAGCAGCGATTTAGGATAAACGGTTACGAAATACCAATCTGGGCCTGCAATTTTAGTGATGGCGAGTAAGGCATCTGCTGAATCGGGTTCTAGTATAAAGTTTGATTCGTCATGAGTACGTGTATGCGATAGTACAGCGTTGATATGGCTCATGATGGTGTCATCATTGCTATCATCAACATGTAAAACACCTTTAGTGCGATTAAGCGCTTCGGTCAGATCAGGGTGAGCGATGATGCGGCCATCTTGTCTTACGACAAAGTTGTGAGTGCCTGGTAATTTTTCATTTAAAACGCTATCAAACAGGTCATTTAGCAAAATGTCATGACCGACATTAATCAGATGCTGTTCGTTATAATCGACAGGCGTGACAAGTGATACCATCCACTCATCTGCTGTTGGGTCGAAATAAAGCCCGGTCCAAGCATGGTCTCGCTGAGGGTTGTTCTCTGGCGTTGAGATGTATACCCACTCTTCTAAGTTTACATCTAGGTCTGATTCCGCTTGATCCCCCCAAGGAATATTTGGCCAGTACACGATATTGACGTTTTCGGGCATTGATACGTAAAGGTTGGCATAGTGCTGTGTAAACGCATCGGCGTAGCGATCAATCAATTGGTAACTTAGGTGGAGTTTATTAGCAAACTCGGCGGTATCAGGAGCATTACTTCCTACAAATGCGCTGATGTGTTGGCTGTAGGTTCCGTCAGGACGTTGTATGCCATTAAAAGCGTCTTTGCTTAGACGACGGGTTTGATCCGAACGCCGTACAAACAAACGTTCAAAACTTTCGGACTTTGGTTGCTTTGATCTGTTCGGCCATTGCTTTAAAAATTGTTCTTCGAAGAGGCGATGGTTGAGTTGAGCGTTGAGGAATATCTGACTTTCCTTCTCTCCTCGTTCAGTGATGTAAACACGGAGACTGTCTTCGACCTGGTCGTGCAGAATACCGAAAATGTGCGCGTAGCTGATCAGGGCGGCGAGTGTGATAACGACAGAGAGACGGATACTCATCTGTAGCAAAGTTTTTTGTGCTAGCGGAGAATGAGATAAATCCGAAAAAACGTGGCGGATCTTTTTACTAATCAAACGTAAACTCCATGCAGGTACCGAAAAACTATGATGTCGCCTGTAAGCATATAATTTTTGACTAGGGCCTTAAGCGCGTTGCAATTTTATAATTGAATCCAGAATAGAAGAATAACTCATATATAGGCATTATAGCTTGGTCAATTTAGTCTAATTCTTGTGGTTTACACAGCTAGGCCATGTTTTTAATACTAAATGACATAAAAATATAAGTAGCTTAAACAATAGGTTGCCTAGTTTCATTGATCAAGCTCTCATATATTCTTAGTTACCAGTGCTGTTAGAGCCATATATTTTTAAACGATCAATGGGTGGGCTGCGTTCACCGGCAGTAAACGCTGGTTTTTAACAACAAATAATCCTCGCTGTAAATATGGTTGCGGTGGTGTTATTTGCATTCGCTAATGTCAGCTTAGGAGGCTGTGTGGCTAAAAAGTATTATGTGGTTTGGAGTGGCCGTGAAACCGGTGTTTTCACAACGTGGGCAAAGTGTAAGTCATTAGTCGATGGATTTGCTGGGGCTCGATATAAATCCTTTCCCACATTTGAAGAAGCCGAATCAGCTTTTGTTGGTAAAGCCAGTAGCTCTGTTGCAACTAAAGCCAATACGGGTGCTAAAAGCACTTCCAAAGCAAAGCCTGCACCGCTTACCCAAGCGCAGATTGATGCGATGGCATTTGACGTGAAAATCTTCACAGATGGTGCCTGTGATCCAAACCCAGGTGAGGCGGGTACAGGTCTTGCTGTATATGAGAATAACCAGTTAAGTGAGCTTTGGTACGGTTTATATCAGCCAGTGGGTACAAACAATACGGCTGAACTCAATGGCTTAAATCAGGCGCTTATATTAGCTAAGGAAAAACTGGCTTTAGGGCGTTCTGTTGGTATTTATTGCGACTCTAAGTATTCAATCGACTGTATCACCAAGTGGGCAACGGGTTGGGAGAAAAAGGGCTGGACTAAGCCCAGCGGTGAAATCAAAAACTTAGATATCATAAAGCCGGCTTATGCTTTGTATCAGGAAATTGCCTCTAAGATTAGCATTCATCATGTTAATGGCCATGTGGGTATCGAAGGCAATGAATTAGCCGACAGAATGTCGATTGTTGCGATTGAGTCTAAAGATGAGAACTTGTCTCTCTATTCAGACATAGCGGATATTCCTGCCATTTTAGCTTTACGTACGGGTTAAAAAAATAAACATAAAGTTGTTTAAGAGCCATTAGATAGCGTATTTGCGCTGCTTGTTATCCCCATCTTCACTAGAGTGCCAAGTACTATTAGTTGATAAAGTACTATCTGTTAATAAAGTGCTATCTATGAAAAAGTGCTATCTATGAAAAAGTGCTAGCTAGGAATTGAGTAACCCTATGAGCAAAGGAGCCTTAGTATTTTTCTGTGGCAAGATGGAAGTAGGGAAATCGACATTGTCGAAATAAGTGAGGTCATGGGGCCAGTGATAGTTCATAAGAATGAATAGTTAGCGTTTATTAAAAGTCAGAGTTCTAGGTGTTTTTAGATACACAACTCTTAGTCCATAATATTGTAAAGCGTATAGGGTTGATTTTAAAAAGAGGATGATCAGTAATGACTGTAATGATCGATCCTCTAAATGAGGTTATAACTCGATGTCAAAAACCCAGCCAGCTAGTAGAGTAAACAGGCCAAAGGCAACAAGGATCGCTAAAAGGTTGAGTAAAAAACCAGCACGGACCATGTCGTGTAACTCCATTCTATTGTATGAGAAGACAATCGCATTCGGTGGTGTCGCGACAGGCATCATAAACGCCATTGATGCACCTAATGCAACGGGTACGCAGAGAACAAGAGGGTCAAGTTCAAGTCCAACGGCAACCGCTGCCAGAATAGGCAAGAAGGTTGCAGTGGAGGCTGTGTTTGAGGTGATCTCTGTCAGGTAGACAATCGCTATGGTAACCAGTAGTACTAGTGTCAGGGTACTGATATCAACACTACCGACCGCGTTGCCAATCCATTCTGCCAGCCCGGTGCCTTTGAATCCGCTTGCTAATGCCAATCCTCCTCCAAATAGTAGTAGTACGCCCCAAGGGACATTGCGTGTAGCCTCCCAATCTAGAGCGTATTCCCCCTTAGCTCTCGAAATGGGTACGGTAAATAGTATCATCGCAGCCACAAGAGCGATGATTGTATCGTTGATAGGTAAGCCCGTTAGTTCTACCAAAAGCTTGCGAAAGATCCATCCTAGCGCAGCGCAGATAAAGACAATAGCAACTAGTTTTTCACCGCGTGTCATCGTGCCTAAGGTTGCAAGCTCCTGCTTTACTACGCTACTTGGGTCTTTAATAGCAATCTGGTGAGAGGGGAATAGAAGGCGTGTCAGGATTAGCCATGTGATCGGCAACATAACCAACACTACGGGTACGCCCAGCAACATCCAGTTGAAGAATGTAATCTCGATGTTATAGGTACTATGCAAAAAGCTAGCGAGTAATGCGTTAGGTGGGGTGCCGATCAATGTGCCTACACCACCAATGGATGCGCTGTAACCGATCGATAGCATCAGTGCTACGCCAAAGTTACGTACTATTCTGTCATCATCGGTATGGTGGGCAACAAAGTCGATAACGGATAAGCCAACGGCGAACATCATAATGGTGGTGGCTGTATTTGATATCCACATCGATAGAAAAGCCGTTGCTAGCATAAAACCAAGAATAATCTTTGAGGGTGAGGTGCCAACCCAACTGACTATCTGCAATGCAATCCGACGATGTAGCCCTACATGTTGCATTGCTGCGGCTAAAAGGAATCCTCCGAGAAAAAGATAGATTAGAGGGTGCGCGTAGTTAGCGGCTACGGGCTTAATCATATCGATACTGAACAGAGGCATCAGAATAATGGGAAGGAGTGCAGTGGCGGGTATGGGGATCGCTTCACTCAACCACCAAATTACCATCCACGAGGCCATTGCTACTAAACGCCATGCTTCCTGTGGCATACCATCAGGCGCGGGTAATAGCAGAATGAGCGTGGCGACAATAGGGCCCGCGAGTGCGCCAGCTAAACGTAGTCGTCCTAATGGCGCTTCAGGTGAGTCCTGAGGAATGGTGCTATCTGAGTTGTGTTTATTTATAAGTGTCATACGCATTATCATAGATGCCCACCTCATTACATAACAAGGGGTTAAACAGACTTCGGGCTAACAAATAGAATAAGTTTAACTTGTTAAATGGGCATTTATAATTTTCGAATGCGCATGTTCTGGCTGCCTAACGTCAGTAAAAAACGGTTTCAAAATTTATGTGGGCTAATTAAGGAAGGATCGGTAGGTAAAACTTACTCAAAATTAGACAGGAGATAGTGCTCTGTATTGCCTAGGTCAGCACTTTAATGATCTTTTAAAGCAGCGTTTAGTTTCTTTTTGTTTGGCAGGTATTCGGCATCATTATTTCAGAGACTAAGGCTTCAAACTGCACTAGCGGTAAGGGACGGTTGAAGTAGTAGCCCTGGAAGTTTGTGCAACCTAGTTGTTGTAGGCAGTTTAATTCTGCTTGATTTTCAACGCCTTCCGCAATGATGCTTATACCTAATTTTTTTGCCATGTAAATGATGGTTTCAACAATAGTTTGGTTGCTGCTGTTATTGTGAATATCACGGACAAAAGCTTGGTCAATTTTAAGCTTGGAGATCGGTAGCTTATTTAAGTAGGAGAGGGAAGAATAGCCAGTACCAAAATCATCAATAGAAAAACTGATGCCAAACTCTTTCAATTGGTTGATCTTTCTGATGGTGCTATCAATGTTGTTAATCAGCATCCCTTCAGTGATCTCTAGCTCGATTTTATGGGGGTTTACACCACTTTGTTCGATAAGGCGCTGTACGGTATTAGTGAAATCGTCGTGCATAAATTGTGCAGGACTTACATTGATGGCGATACGGTCACAGTGGGCATATTCAGGTGAGAGGTCACACCACTGTTTCACTTTGTTGAAAGTCTCTTTCAAGACCCATTCACCAATGGGGATGATAAACCCTGTCTCTTCGGCGACGGGAATAAAGTCCGCAGGAGAGATTAATCCTTTACTGTGATGATTCCAGCGTAACAGAACTTCCGCACCGATCATGTCGTGCTGTGCATTATATTGCGGCTGCAAGTGAATCTGGAATTCGTTGTGTTTTAGCGCTGCACGAAGGTCGCTTTCGAGTAGCAGGCGTTGCTCTGCTGAACGTTGCATAACGTTATCGTAGAATTTATAGCTGGAGCGCCCCGCATCTTTTGCTTTGTAGAGCGCGGTATCCGCTTGTTGTAGTACTTCAGAGCTTGTGTCCGCCAGATTAGGGAAAGTTGAAACACCGATACTTGTACTAAGGTAGAGTTGGTGATCCTTAATAGTAAAGCTCTTATTAATAATATTGCAGATCTTTTCTGCCTTACTCTGCAAGGCCAGCGTAACTGATAACTCATCATCACCGGCTTCAGGGATCAAGATAACAAATTCATCACCGCCGATACGGGCAACACAGTCTTCTTTATCGACACTCTTTTGTAAACGCTCGGCTACCTCGATTAATAGCTGATCGCCAATACCGTGGCCCAGAGAATCATTGATAGTTTTAAAACGATCTAGATCAATGAGGAGAATGCCGCCAAGATGATGATGGTGGTTGCAAAGATGGATAGCATTATCGAGCCGATCATTGAGTAGGTTTCGATTGGGCAGCCCGGTTAGTGGGTCATGATAAGCTTGAAACTCTATCTTGTTTTCAGCTGCTTTACGGCCGGTTATATCGGTGGCGATAGATACATATTGATATACTTTTCCTTGACTGTTTTGGAAGGGGACAATTGTTAGGTCTAGCCAGATACTATTACCTTTGTATGAACGCTCCTCTATCTCTGAGTGCCAAATATCTCCTCCTTCAATAGTCTCCCAGAGATCATGATAAAAAGAACGGTTTTCCTCTTCCTGTTTTAGATAAAGTAACGGCGTACCGATCACATGCTGTCGATCTATCTCAAATACGCGACAATAATTACTGTTCACTTCTGTAATTATCCCATCATTATCGGTAACAGAGACAATGGCGTGTACATCTAATGCATTTTTTTGATAACTGAGATGGCGAGCTAATGCGCGGTTTTTGGTTGCGCTACTTATTTGTAACCAAAGCAGTCGTGTAGCATAGAATACAAGAACCAATGAAAGGATATATATGAGGGCTTGATAATTGCTTTTTTCATTTGATACTTGCTGCTGGAACGTTAAATCACTGGTCTGAATTTTATCAAGTTGCTTTGTAATATCTGACGAGTTGATAAGTAGCATTGCTTGCTCAATCTCATGTGAGCGCTCCCAGATTATTTCCAAGTGTTGCATGTAGAGGTCAAGTTTTTTCGCAACATCCGGGGAGTGTATCTCCCAGTTAAGTATCTCAAGGTTGTTTTTATTGGTATTGAATTCGCTCTCGCTTAACAAATGGGGGTTGCGCAGCATATTGATGATTTTGCTGCTGACTGAGATGAGTTCGTTATTGACGTTTTCAATTAGAGGGCTGGTGTCGCTATATTGATTATCTGTTATTACAGTGATTATCTGTTCATTAAGTTGTGAGAGATACATTAATGAATTACGCAATACACCAATATCTGATTTTAGTGTATTGGTAGCTGCTTCTTTAATAGCTAGCTTTTCTCGCATCCCGTGAAGTTGCTGAAGTATCACCTGTGAGTGACTGCTATCGTGTTGCTGTATCTCTTCTTCGAGCTTAGAGAGAGTGTTGTATATCTTATTAAAGTTATCATCTAGACGGTTATAGTGGCGTACTATCCCTGTTTTAACTAATAGAACTTCTCTGTGCAGGTCATTATTAACGTTTTTGATTCTTAATAACTGCTCAAACACGGCTTTATGATCATGCATGTTATGGTGCTGCAGTTGAATGAATAAATATGTAATTAGGATGACGAGGCTGCTAATAACGATGAGCGATAGTTTGGGAATTTGCCTATCTAAATTATTGGTACGATTGATCATTGTTGGACCTCTAATGATCTACCGCGATATTCCCCTGTGAGTGTTTTGAGAAAGGCTACAATTTTCTCCGCATTCTGCTGTTGGATCGACGCCCCAAGCTGAAACCGTGCCATCACTTGTACTACATCAAGTAATGTCTCTTGACTGCCATCATGTAGATAGGGGGCGGTGACGGCCACATTTCTTAGACTGGGGACTCTAAACGTAAACCTGTCACTCTCTAGCCCTGTGACGTTGTATAGGCCGTAATCTGCCTTTTTAATATTGCCTCTTTCAGCAAAATAGTCTCCAAATAAGCCAAATTTTTGGAAAACGTTACCGCCAACATTCACACCTTGATGACACGCAATACAGCCATGCCTTTTGAAAAGTTTGTAACCCTGTTTCTCTTCATCAGTGATTGCTTCATCGTTACCTCTCAGGAATTTATCAAATCTTGAGTTAGGCGTGATGAGCGAGGCTTCGTAAGTGGCTATGGCATTTAAAACATTTTCTCGCGTGATACCGTTGTCATAAAGCTTGTCAAAATCAGCCTTATAGAGCGGTTCTGCTTTTAGCTTAGGCAATAATTCCTGCCAAGTAGTGGCTCCATGACGAGGGTTGCGAAGATCGCCCTCGGCTTGCAGTTCCAGTGTCTTAAATGCTCCGCGCCAAGTTTGACGGAAATTGAACACACTGTTGAACACGGTTGGAGAGTTTATAAGATCTGGTTTGTTTTGATTTGTAATCGATACCGGGAGGTTATCATCACCCCCGTTTTGTAGCTGATGACAATTCGAGCAGGCAAGTTTATTTCCTTTGGAAAGTCGCGGATCGTGAAATAGTTTCTCACCTAGGGTGACGATATCGGTATTGAGAAAAATTTGCTTAGGTATGGGTTGAATAGGCTCATTGTGTTTTTCGATTATTTCTTCGGGCAGGCTATAACGCACACTGGTTTGTGCCTGTAGGAAATGACTGTTCAAAGCGATAAGTACAACAATAAATATACGCATATATTAGTAAGTTATAATGTTTTGGGTATTAAAGCAATAGTGAATATTTGGCATCTAGCCAAAGAACCTAGCTAAGAGCATCCCTTTTATATATTAGTAGTATAATCCATTTTTTGAACGATTTAATTAGCTTAGACTTATCTAAAAAGTTATGAAATTTAGAAAAACGCTTTGATAGGGGGAGAGTTTCAGGTGCTGCAGCACTGATGATGCAGATAATAGATTGAAAAGTCTAAATGCTAATGAGTATCTGAAATGATGACTGATAGTGTTGCCTAAACTACTTCTCTACTGCTTGGCTAGGTTAGTCTGTCCATAGATCGAACATAGCACTGTTTCTGTTAGCTAAACTCTTTTCTTATAAGCTAGATCAAGGGCTGAGCGATTTTATTCCCTTTTATTTTGCTATCAGCTATTTGCTTATATACAGCTTGCCGCTTTTACTTTATGTTTCAATCCAATTTTGTCTTTTTAAAATCAGCAACGGACCTGAAGGCAAGGGAACAGAGATAGTAGGTTTCAATCTACTGATAAATATTGCTTGTAGTACTGGACGTGTGTGTGAAGAAAACTAACAAGAAAGAAAATGGTTTACTTGGATTTAGATATAAAGAAGATCGCTGGCCCGTTTGTATTGTTCTAGCGCTTACCGTCCTAGATTTTATTTTGTACTTTACGGTTAGTAATATTGCTGCGTTGACGGCTTACTATTTCGTAATGCTTCTGCCTAAAGGGGTGATCTGTGCTTGGAATCACCATCATCAACACCTTTTTACTTTTAGAAACAATTTCCTCAATCGCGGATTAGAGTTTGTTTATGCCTTGCATACAGGTGTGACGACTCATCTGTGGCGATTGCACCACGTATTGGGTCACCATCTTAACTTCCTAGATCAAGAGGAAGATGAAAGTCGCTGGAAGCGTAAAGATGGTACTAAAATGGGTGTGATCGAATACACGCTGAATGTTGCTATTACTGCTTATCCACGCGGTTACATCGTTGGTAAAAAGCACCCTAAACAGTTACCGACCTTTCTGATCTATACCGCGCTAACATTTATGGTGGTGGCCGCTTTGGTTTGGTACAACCCGGTAGCCGGCCTAATGTTGTTTGTCTTACCGATGATAACAAGCCTTCTATTTACCGCGTATGTCACATACGAGCATCACTCTGGTCTTGATACCGAAAACGAATTTGAAGCGTCGTTTAATAATTTAGATCCACTGTTTAACCGCCTGACGGGTAACCTTGGTTACCATACAGCGCATCATCATAAGCAGGGTGTTCACTGGTCTAAATTGCCGGATTTACATGCAACTATTGAAGAGAAAATTCCTGCACATCTGTACCAGAAATCGATTCTAACGCGGATGTTTTTGGGCGGCTGATACGGCAAGCGAACTGCACAGTGGTTTGTGAAGGATTAGCTGTATTCCACATGTTGATAAACAATGGGAATGCAGCTTTTTAACTTGGTTCTCCTGCCTAAAATCCTATTGTAAAGGGGCCGTATTCAGCTAGCCCCAAATATCTCTATTCTTTCTATTCTCGTCGTCGTTTGTAGAGGCTTTTCTTGCCTCGTTTCTCGGTTTTTTATTCTTTGGTTTATCTCTGTGTTTCGCACTTTTCGGTGCAGGCGGTTTGCTCTTGCGCACGTAGTTCAAAATAGAGATAGGGACGACCTTTCTGACAGGAAATCCTTCGATCTCTTTACGCTCAATCAGATGATCTAAGCGGCTTTCAATTGCACATAGGTTCTTAAAATCACCATGGGCAACAAAGGAGATCGCTTCACCCTTGGCGCCTGCACGGCCCGTTCGACCGATTCGGTGAATGTATTCTTCTGGCTTAAAGGGAAGGTCGTAATTGACCACACGGCTAAGCTCCCCAATATCGATACCGCGCGCGGCTACACCAGTGGCAACAAGGAATTTGAGTTTACCTGATCTGAAATCACCTAGGATTTTTTCGCGCATCGCTTGGCTTCTATCGCCATGTATCGCTTCCGCTTCGATACCGCGCTTTGCTAACTGCTCGACAAGCTTGGCCGCACCATGTTTCTTTTCGATAAAGATCAGTGTTTGCCCCCACTGTTGTTCTTTAATCAAGTGGCTAAGCAGGGCCGATTTTGTATCTTTATCAACGGTAATTAACCACTGATCAATATTGGGGGCTGAGCGATCTTTTGGTGAGACGTTTATCTCGAGCGCAGGCTTGGCCAGTTTGCTATCAGAAAACTGATCGGCAATAGCACGGACATCATGGCTCATTGTGGCTGAAAATAGCAGGTTCTGACGGCTGGCAGGTAAGCGATCGATGATGTTACGAATCTCGTCACCTTGACCCATATCCACCATTCTATCGGCTTCGTCTAATACCAATACTTCTAATTCATCAAAATGAAGGGCGCGTTGATGAGCTAGATCTAGTAGCCGTCCGGGTGTCGCCACTAAGATATCGACCCCTTCAATTAAACGCTTCCTCTGTGCTGCGGTATCTACACCACCATAGACCGCCATCGCCGTGAGATTAAGGTGCTTGCTGTAATCGGCGATATTGTTACTGACCTGAACGCAAAGTTCGCGAGTAGGCGTAAGAATAAGCGCACGGATACGTTTACCACGCAGTTTTCGTTCCTGATTAAATCGCTCTAAGGTGGGCAGAACAAAAGCAGCCGTTTTACCTGTGCCCGTTTGGGCAGTGGCAATCAGATCTTTTCCCGAAATGATGGCAGGAATCGCTTGCTTCTGGATAGGCGTTGGCGTGGTATAACCCAGTTCGTCAATGGCTTGTAGAATTGGATCGCACAGTCCAAGGTTTAAAAATGTCATAGGAGCCCGGATAGATTGTCTTCAGGAGAGAAAAAGGCATTATAGCAGCAAGGGTTTGTCTAGCGGAATGTAAAACAGTGTTGCTCCTCTCATTGAACGAGTCTTGTATCTGACTTGTATGAGTGCAGCATGTAGAGGATAGCTAAGACGAGCATGAAAATGCATTAATAGGCTTGTTTGGGTCTCGGAGTAGAATGATAAAAATCACACAGCCAAAGGATATCGCCCGTTTACGCCGCCTGGCGCTGGCTTCCCAAGGCTTGCTGTGTGTTGAGCCTTTTGGTCGCGGGTTAGCAGGGGCTAGAAAAACAGTGCAGCATATTGGCTATGTTCAGATCGATACGATATCGGTAGTCGAGCGTGCGCATCACCATGTGCTTTATGCACGGGTCCCTAACTTTAAACCAACCATGTGTCAGCAATTGTTGTTGGATCGGGACGTTTTCGAGTATTGGTCTCATGCTGCTGCATTCCTCCCCATGGACGATTTTCGATTCTCTCTGCCCTATAAACATGCGATTAAGAGCGGTCAAACCCATTGGTATAAAAAGCGTGATACTCAATTGATGAGTGAGCTTTTAGCTAGAGTCCGTTCCGACGGACCGATTCGCTCCAGAGATCTAGAAGAGGGGGGCGTTAAGGAGAGAGTTAAGGAGGGAGTTAAGCGGGAAGGTTGGTGGGATTGGAAACCCGCTAAGAAAGCGCTTGAACAGCTGTATATGGAAGGCGATCTGATGGTGAGTGATCGTGAAGGCTTCCAAAAGAGTTACGATCTTACCGAACGGGTGCTGCCTAGTGGCGTCAATATACAGATGCCAACGATAGAAGAGTTTGCTGGGCATCTTCTGGATCAACAGTTACGTTGCAATGGGGTAGTTTCGCTAAAAGGGCTTACTTATCTGCGAAAAAATGCCGCTCTACGTAAAGCGGTTAAAATACTTATCGATGAGCAATTATCCCAAGGGATTTTAGAACCCGTTCAGTTAATCAGCGGTGAGATCTTTTTTATACCGGCAGGGTGTTTTGAACAGCCTATGTCACGTTTGAGTAATCGCCTGCATATTTTGTCGCCGTTTGATAATAGTGTTATTCAACGAGAGCGTTTGAAGGTGTTATTTGGTTATGACTACCAGATAGAGTGTTACGTTCCTGCGGCTAAGCGGCAGTATGGTTATTTCTGTTTGCCCCTGCTTTTTCGTGGAGAGTTTATCGGCCGCATGGATTGCAAAGCCCACCGCAAAGAGAAACGTTTAGAGATTAAAGCTTTGTATCTTGAAGCTCATACAGGCGGTGGTTATTCTGCTGATGAAGAGGAGCTTGTCGTGTCTGCTTTTGCTGAGGCTGTTGCTAAATTTTCGCGCTTTCAGCAGTGTGAATCGGTGACGCTGAGCAGAGTGGAGCCTTCGCATTTGGCGCAGCCGTTACAACAGGCGCTAAAAGCCTGTTATGACAGTTAGTTCATGAGTGCTTAAAAACTAATTTTCGGAATTATCTTAGTAAAGTAAGGACAGATGTAAATATCATCTTTCAATCGATGATTTTTGCCCGTTTAAGTGGGTGTTCATCGAAACTGCGGCGATTCAAAAGTAACGGCTGACTTAATGTCAGAGATGCTTGATCTCAACGGTAGGCACTATACCGATCCCGAAATGGAATGGTTAACCCGTGAATATACCGAGTTACATGTAGACCTTTAAAAGTCCTTAGCTACGGGGCTTTATCAACCTTTCATGCTTTTTGAGACAACCCACTCTCTTTATATCTGCACTGCTTTTCTGGTTTAGATCTGCCCCTTTATCTCAATTGTCTGACTGCTACTATTGTATCGACATTAGAATAGTTATCGACATTAGAATACTTAGACAATATTTGTTAGGTAATAAAAAGATGAAGACCATTGGAATGATCGGCGGCATGAGCTGGGAATCAACCACAAGTTATTACTCGGCACTCAATCATGGTATCCAGACTGCGTTAGGTGGTTTTCATTCTGCGAAAATTGCGATGGTTAGTGTCGATTTTGCAGAGATCGAAATGCTACAACATCAGGGCCGATGGGACGATACGGCTGAAATATTGCTGCAAGCCGCGCAATCGGTTGAAGCTGCAGGTGCTGATTTCTTTATGATCTGTACCAATACGATGCATAAAGTTGCCGATCAAGTAGAAGCTGCAGTGTCTATCCCGTTGCTGCATATTGCCGATGCCACCGCTGAAAAATTAGTCGAAGATGGGATTACTCGGGTTGGCCTATTGGGCACGCGTTTTACGATGGAGCAAGATTTTTATAAAAGCCGTCTGACCAATAAGTACGGTATCGAGGTTGTTACCCCTGATGATCAACAGATGGATACAGTGCACAATATTATCTATCAAGAGTTGTGCCTAGGAGAGATCAACCTTTCATCGCGAAAGGCTTACGAAGAAGTTATCGATTCATTAGCCGTCCAGGGTGCGCAAGCTGTCATATTGGGGTGTACCGAGATTGCCCTGTTGATTCAGCAAGAGCATACTAAAATACCACTCTATGACACGACCGACATTCACGCTGCTAAAGCGGTTAAGGTGGCGTTGGATTAAGTGGCACTGGGTTAAGTGGCAGTGAAATAGCGGTGGAGCTTTGATTGATCGGTTTTGATCGAATAAGCTATTGTGTTGAGGTAGCTAAGTTTTAAGGTTTAAAACCACCAAGGTTTCAAGGCTTAAAAGTATCACTGCATTTTTTATCCCTAGGAGTTTCGCATTGTTAACAACAGCATGAATGTCACTTTAGATCTTCGTAGCTATAGTGACGAAGCCCTTGAGCATCAACATGATTATCACCAGCTAGTATTGCCGGTGATGGGCGGGATGGAGATGTCTGTTTCTGGTAGTCATCAGTTGATACAGGGTAGTTATGCAGCGGTGGTTCCTGCCGGTGCTCAGCACGGTTGCTTTGCTGATACCGATAACCGTTTTGTTGTTGCCGATATCCCTTCTGATTTAGCACCGGCATTGGCAAGGCTGCCGGAGTTTATTGAGCTAGATCCTGCGTTAACCCATTATGTTAGTTTTTTGCATCAGCAGATCATAAAGGGCGAAGGGGGAAGTAAGGCTAGCCAAACGAGCCAACGACAGATGTTGCTCTTATTGATTCAGCTATTGCAGGAAGGCTATGGTGAGACCGATGCGCTGGATAAGCGCATTCAGCGTGCCAAGCAGTATCTGGATGATCATTACGCTAAGCAGGTTACATTGGTAGAACTTGCGGCCTTTGCGAATATCAGCTCTCGGCAGTTAAGCGAGTTGTTTCGCCGCCAATTGAGCATGACTCCCCAACAGTATCTGATTGAGAAACGCATGCAGCAGGCCTGGCAGTTACTGGAGCAAGAACCATTAAGTGTGCAACAAGTTGCTGATAGGGTGGGTTACGCAACGGTTGCTGCTTTTAGTGATCGCTTTCGTAAGCACTTCGGCCGATCCCCTAGCGAATTGAAGCGCGTCTCCCGTCGTTAGTTTTTCCTGTTCCTGCCTTATATAGCGCTTGGTTTCAGTACTTGATCTGAGTGTTTGATTCGAGTGTTTGAACTGAGCAATTCATCGCGAATTTCAGACCAGCTCTCTTCTCTATCGCTGAATAGCGAGTAAGGGTAAAAATCGCCAGATAGCGAAAGAGATCCGCTGAATCGTGAAAGCGTCGATGTCATCTTCCTAGGTAGACTTTCTCCATTCTAAATAATTAGGTTTTAGTAATGGAACAGATACAGAAAGCAACCTGGATCGGGTCAATATCAATACTGCTTTGGGGGATGTTAGCGTTATTTACTCAAATGACTGAGGGACGCATTCCTCCTTTTCAGATGATCGCGATGACGTTTAGCATTGCTTTTGTGATGATGCTGCTGAACTGGTGGCGTAAAGGGGAATTGGGTTTACAGTATCTACGTCAGCCAATACCTGTTTGGGTGCTGGGTGTCGGTAGTTACTTTGGCTATCATTTTTGCTATTTCGCAGCGATGAATAATGCTCCAGCCGTCGATGTCAGTTTAATAGCGTATCTTTGGCCCTTGTTCATCGTGCTATTTGCGGCGCTGTTACCGGGTGAATCGCTACTGTTAAAACAGGTTGTGGGCGCGTTGGTTGCGCTGTTTGGCTGTTGGCTAATTATTGCGAATAAAGCCGAGGGCAGCGACGGTTTTGATATTGAGAATATGCAGGGTTATCTATTAGCATTTGCTTGCGCGCTTATTTGGTCGAGTTATTCGGTGCTGAGCCGTTTCGTTAAGCAGGTGTCTACCGATGTTGTAGGGTGGTACTGCTTTTTTACCGCAATCTTGGCTTGGTTTGCGCACCTCTATTGGGAGGAGAGCGTTCAACCTGAGACATTTAAGCATTGGTTGGGGGTTGTTGGTCTGGGGATCGGACCGATGGGCTTAGCGTTTTTTACATGGGATTACGGCGTTAAACGAGGAAACTTGCCGTTACTTGGGGTGCTCAGTTATTCCGCACCGCTTATCTCTGTGTTGCTGTTAATCATCTGGGGGGATGCAAGGTTAACCCTTAATTTGATATTGGCCTGTATCGCGATCGTGCTTGGTTCATTAATCGCGGGATTGAGCTTAAGGCAGCTTAAGATGTTTTCTGCTAATTTTAAACGGTAGTGCGCGGAGTAGACGATATAAGGGACGGGCTATAGCCTCGCTGCTCTGGGCTGTATTTATTAGATCAATCTGTACCTTTATCTCTTCTAACTGACTGATATTATTACAGCCCGTTCATTTTGAATGGGCGAATCCTTTTAGCATTACGAAAGTAACATTACGAAAGTGACATTGCGTTGGTAGATAGTAAACACAAGATCAATCCATGGTGGATCGTTGCAGCTGCCTTCCTTATTTTAGGCTGTAATATGGGGGTGCGCCTGACAACCGGCTTGCTGCTTCCAGAGATCAGCATTGATCTAAGTATTCCTACGTCTGAATTGGCATTTGGCTTTGGCGTACAAAACCTTTTATGGGGAGCGATCTCACCCATAGCGGGCATGATGGCCGAGCGTTATGGAACGGCTAAGGTGCTACTAAGTGGCGCTATTGTTTTTATTGTAGGCATGTTTTGGGCCGCGCTGACTGAGAGCAGTTGGGGCTTTTTTATGGCCAATGCGGTACTCATCGGTATCGGTGTTGGCGCAACAACCTTCCCGATTGTACTCGGGGCTGTAGGAAAGCGCTTTCCTGCTCATAAGCGAACTTTCGCGCTGGGTATTACCAGTGCAGGTGGCTCGTTTGGTCAGTTTGCGTATGCCATGCTGCTAGGGCAAACCGACGTTTTTCTCGATTGGTCACAGATTTTCATACTGTTTGGTAGCTCATTGTTACTGATTATTCTTGCTTGTTGGTTCATGCGAGACCGCGAAGAGACATATGTCGCGGATGAACTTGATCTTAGCGATGATAGTTCAGGGCCACGGCCATTGTTTAATTGGCAGGCAGTTGGCGAGGCTTTTCAAAATAGAAGCTATCAGCTGCTTAATGTTGGCTTCTTTGTCTGTGGCTTCCATATAGCGCTATTGACCGTACATATGTCTGGTGTTGTCAGTTACTGTGGTCTACCGCCAGAGATGGCGTCTAACTCTTTAGCGGTGATCGGGCTCGCGAATGTGGTTGGGGTAATTATTGCGGGTTGGGCCGGCGACCGTTGGCATAAGCCTTGGCTGTTATTGCTGATATATTGGTTAAGAGCCTGTCTATTGATGGCGTTGGTTTTTATTCCGATGAACTCTCAGTTGTTTTATACCTTTTCTGTGATCATGGGCGTACTTTGGCTATCCACTGTCCCCTTAACAAGTGGTGCAGTCGCGCAGTTGTTTGGTACTAAAAATTTGGCATCGTTGTTTGGTTTTGTCATGTTCAGTCATCAAATAGGTGCGTTCTTTGGTAGCTGGTGGGGCGGCTTAATATTTGATGAGTTTGGCTCATATCATTGGGCTTTGCTGTTAAGTGCAGGGCTTGGTGTATTGGCGGCGGCGGTACACCTTCCTATCACACCCAAAAAGCTTCAGAGCTATGCTTCTGCGAATTAGTCGGGCGTGAGAGGATTTTGTTGAAACTCTGATCTTATTGACACTCTGATTTTGTTGGCATTCTCCTTAATGAGAGGGAGAAGCTCATTTCTTTTATCGGGGTGTAATAACTATCTTCGATCATCGCTTTTTATTTTAACCTAATAGAAAAACCTTAGAAAAATCATGTGATTGCACTAGTTATCTAACAGAGTGGAGTCATAACTATTTATTGTGCTTTGTCATGTTTCTGTCATCTCTC
>Ga0193960_1000354_pt1 | contig 19067 bp, 18 predicted proteins | sample FB_3_MG_FD_140338 | JGI IMG/M metagenome (GOLD analysis project Ga0193960, IMG submission 140338) | Microbial mat bacterial communities from the Broadkill River, Lewes, Delaware, United States - FB_3_MG | ecosystem: Environmental > Aquatic > Freshwater > River > Microbial mats | place: USA... | reverse complement strand
ATCAATATAGCCTATAGATACTGGGTACCCACTGAGCGTTTTTTTGAGGTTCAATACCAGGTTAATCTCAGTGTTTTCAACGCACTGCAAGAAAACAGTATTGAGATACCCTACCCTCAACGTGAAGTTAGGATATCCCAAGCAAATACTTAATGTTTTTTTACTTGGCAGCTCCTCAACAGACACCTACAATGTGCCGGTTTGTAATTAAATTCTAAAATTGAGTAATAATATGCGCACTAGCCAGTACCTCATCTCCACGGTTAAGGAAACTCCATCAGACGCCGAAGTCGTCAGCCACCAACTTATGTTGCGTGCCGGCATGGTCCGTAAGGTTGCATCAGGTCTTTATAATTGGCTACCGCTAGGTTTACGTACACTTCGTAAAGTAGAACGCATTGTTCGTGAAGAGATGGATAAGTCGGGTGCGATGGAAGTGCTGATGCCTGCAATCCAACCCGCTGAACTATGGGAAGAATCCGGTCGCTGGGAGATGTACGGACCAGAACTACTACGCGTTAAAGATCGTCACAATCGCGAGTTCTGTGTAGGCCCTACTCATGAAGAAGTTATTACCGACCTTATTCGCCGTGAGATTAAAAGTTACAAGCAGTTACCGGCAAATTTCTACCAGATTCAAACAAAATTCCGCGATGAGATTCGCCCTCGCTTCGGCATCATGCGTTCACGCGAATTTATCATGAAAGATGCATATTCCTTCCACGTAGGCAAAGAATCGCTACAGGAAACCTATGATGTAATGCATCAGACATATAGCAATATTTTCAATCGACTAGGTCTAGACTTCCGCCCTGTATTAGCTGATACCGGCTCCATCGGCGGCGCCTCTTCACACGAGTTCCATGTGCTTGCTGATTCTGGAGAAGACGATATTGCATTCTCCAACGTCAGTGATTTTGCGGCAAACGTCGAATTAGCTGAAGCGTTATCACCTGCGGGCGAGCTTCCAGCAGCTACCACTGAAATGACTACTGTCGATACACCTAACGCTAAAACAATCGACGAGTTAGTTAAACAGTTTGATCTTTCGATAGAGAAGACCGTTAAGACCCTGATTGTTGTTGCTTCAGATGAGTGCGAAGCTGATTTCGTTGCTTTATTAGTTCGCGGTGATCACGAACTAAATGAGATCAAAGCAGAAAAACTCGCACAGGTTGCCGAACCCCTCCAGTTTGCTGAAGAGAGTCAGATCAGAGATCTCATCGGCGCTGGCCCTGGCTCTTTAGGTCCTGTCGGCTTAACCATCCCTGTGGTAGTTGACCGTACTGTAGCAAAAACTTCCGATTTCAGTGCCGGCGCTAACACAGATGGCCAACATTACTTCGGCATTAACTGGGGAAGAGATGTAGCACTTCCTGAAGTTGCAGATATTCGTAACGTTGTCGAAGGTGACCCAAGCCCTTGCGGTGAAGGTACCATTGAGATCAAACGCGGCATCGAAGTAGGCCACATATTCCAGCTTGGTCAAAAATACTCTGAAGCATTAGATGCGAAAGTACTTGATCAAAACGGTAAGGCCGTTGTGATGGACATGGGTTGTTACGGCATTGGTGTAACACGTGTTGTTGCCTCTGCGATCGAGCAAAATCATGATGAAGGCGGTATCATCTGGCCTGAATCTATCGCACCTTTCCATATTGCGTTAATTCCTCTGCAATATGACAAGTCCGACGATGTACGCCAACTGACTGATCAGCTATATGCTGACCTTCAACAAGCAGGTTATGAGGTCATCATGGACGACCGTGATAAGAAAACCAGCCCAGGCGTAAAATTTGCTGACATGGACCTAATGGGCATCCCACACCGCGTTGTTATCTCTCCTCGCGGTATTGAGGCGGGAACACTTGAATACAAAGGCCGTCGTGATGATGAGAAACAAGACGTTCAGATCGAAAACCTAATATCATTACTCGCAGAGCGCATCAACCTTTAAAGTATAAGTCATAAAAAAACGGGCCTATGCCCGTTTTTTTATGTCTGATCCCATCACGCTATAGATCGTTCCACTTGGCGAACCTATATCCCACCCTCTTTAGCCATATCGGGATACAGAGTATTAAACTCTTCAATAGTTGATCCAAGTTCACCTAAGCGCCAAACTAATTCAAATTCAGTAATCTCTTTAGCCGAATACAAAGTATGCAGCTCTGAAAACCCGTTACCTAAAAACAATGCTATCGATTCTGGCAGTTTTAAATCGCCTGGTTCTGCTAACTGAACTTCCAATATCGGCTTATACCAATAATCAGGCAATCCCCACACCTCACACGCCTGCCTGGTTAATGCATGGGAGTAGTCATTGAGTAAATTACTGAACACCAGTGGGTGCGGTTCAACGTTGCCGTTTTTGTGCAACTCAACCAACTTTTTAAAGATTATTAATTTACCGATATCGTGAACAAGGCCAATAAAAAAAGACAAGCTAGGGTTTGCACCCGTATTTTCAGCAATATGCCGCGCATTAGCAGCAACCTCTGTTGAATGCTCCCACAGTGATTTTCCGAATGTATCAAAGTAATAATTTTCAACTTTAAACTCGTCGGCTACCAAAGAGGACATCACTACATCCTTAAGCCGTTCATCGCCAAGCATACTCAACGCATGCTCTAGATCTTTTATCTCAACATCTGCAGCAATATAGACAGGCGAGTTAGCGATAGAGATCACCTTCCCCGCTAACGCTGGATCCTCTTTAACCGCATCAACCACTCGATGCTTTGGAACATCAGGGTTCATCAAATCATCTAACAGCGTTAATGCATTACGTGACAATTTAGGGATCGACTCTTCACTTAAGCCAACCAACTCCTCATCAAGTGCGTTTCTTAATATCGCCTCTTGCGCAAGAGATTCCTCAGTTTCAAGTGCTCTCACACCTAGCAAATTACTGATAAACGCCAAACTTAGCTCTCGAGCATGCTCTAAGGATTGATGCCCATACGCTAGTTCCTCAGCTTCATCCGCTTCTTTAATATCGTCATTGGATCTTGCCGCCTGAGGAGCAACATCACTTGCTTCCTGTTCAGCTTTCTTTCCAAAAAATAAAGATTTAAGTAATGAAAACATCAACCACTCCCACTGAGACAAATAAATACTAACGCTTTATTATCAGCTAACGTTAAACGTTTCGTATTGCTCTGATAGAGAAACAACACTGCTAGCAACCTCAGCCACAGTAGCCAATTCAGGGCCTTGATTTAGCCATGCTTCTAACTGTCGAACTGCTTGATCTTCACCTTGCGCTATCAACTCAACTCGCCCGTCATCTAAATTCCTGACCCAGCCAGTGATCCCAAGTGAATCAGCCATCTCTTTGGTCGATTGACGAAACCACACCCCCTGAACACGCCCGCTAACGTAGGCATGAAGACAAATCACTGACATCTCACTTCACCTATCCACTTACAAAATACAATGTTTATACTTTCATTGCGCCACTTGATCAGCAACACTTTTATCATCAGTCGCCACCGTAAATAAAGCATCCATATCTACCGCCATACGCTTTTTCTCATAGCCTACAATCTCGATTAAACGCATTTCGAGATCTCGCTCCCACTTTATAAGCGAAGATGCCGGTATAGGCTCAGGCGTTGGCCAAGGAAGCATGCGATTTAGCTCATAGAGACTAATGGAAGACATACTTCGGCTCAGCAGGTATTCCGCTTGATCACTACGCTTTATAACGCCACCATCTAACAACAATTGCTGATAAGTATCCCAACGATTTTGATCCAAGCTTTCAACATCTTGCAACAAACAACGATCAGACAGAGAGACCCCCTCTTTCTGAGCTTGCCATAACCGATAAAGCACAGCGACTACCGTATATAAGTGTGGCACTTTGGCGCTATCAGCCATTGGTCTGTATACAGTAATAGATCGCGTCAATTCGGCCCCCATCAAAATGATCACCCAACTAATAAAAATCCATAGTAGAAACAGAGGAACCGCAGCGAATGCTCCGTAAATCAATTCATAGGAGGGGAACTGGGTCACAAACGCGGTAAAGCCTCGCTTGGCCGACTCGAACAATAAAGCAACAACAACACCACCCAATAAAGCGCTTTTAAAAGAAACACGGCAATTGGGTACGGCCACATAGATCAAAGTGAATGCCGCCGCGGAAAAAAACATAGGAAGAAGACTCAGTAATCGACCCTTTCCTACCGCTTCTGTTGCTGTCGTTATAAACGGTAAAGACGCTATATAAGAGGTGAGCACTAAACCTACGCCAATTAAAATTGGCCCTAAACTTAATATCGCCCAGTAGAGCAAAAAACTGGACAACCCTTTCCTCGGTTCAGATACACGCCAAATTCTGTTAAATGCAGCTTCAATATTTTTCATCATCATGATAGAAGTAACGGCCAATAAACCGATACCTACCGCGGTTAACTTTCTTGCTTGGGATGAAAAATCATTCAGGTAATCCTGAACAACAGCACCTGTCGCAGGCACAAAATTGTCAAACACCCAACCTTGTAGTTCCTGCCCTACCCCCTGAAATGAAGGAACCGCAGCCAACATAGCATAAGACACGGTCATGAGAGGGACGACTGCAAAGAGTGTCGTGTATGTTAAAGCCGCTGCGTTCAAGATCCCTTGGTTATTTAAAAACTGTTTGAATAAATACCTTATAAACAAAACACTTGGATGATTTACCAATTTACCCATAAAGACCTCAAAACAATTATTAGGCGGCGACTAATACTCAAAAATAACGCCCCATCCATGAAATATCCGTTGTAGCCGTATACAATGTGGCACCATAACCCAACACGTTAAACTGATCACTTTTTTTGTGATCCATTAGTACGGTATAGCACAATGAGCGAAGTTATTATCTATCACAACCCACGCTGCTCCAAGTCTCGCCAGACTTTAGCCCTTTTAGAAGAGCAAGGGATCAAGCCTGATGTCCGCAAATATCTAGAAGATGCTCCCTCTGCAGAGGAACTACGCCTAGTGTTAACGCAGCTCGGCATTCCTGCACGTTCATTACTAAGAAATAAAGAAGCTGAATTTAAAGAAAACGGCCTCGACGACTTAACTTTGAGTGATGACAAAATCATCGACATTATGACTCAAGTACCCAAGCTCATTGAACGCCCTATCGTTATTAAAGGCGATAACGCGCGCATAGGTCGCCCACCAGAGTCTGTTTTGGAAATTCTATAAATGAGCAAGCCTTATGTTTTAGTGCTCTATTACAGCCGCCATGGCGCCACCCGCACCATGGCTAAACATATTGCACGAGGTATAGAACAATCTGGGATTGAAGCACGATTACGCACGGTGCCAAGCATCTCAACCACTTGCGAAGCAATAGAACCAGCGATCCCGGAAGAAGGCTCTTTATATTGTACAGAGCAAGATCTATCAAACTGTTCTGGTCTTGCTTTAGGCAGCCCAACACGATTTGGTAATATGGCTGCACCGCTTAAATACTTTATTGATGGTACCAGTGCCCAATGGTTATCTGGCACCTTAATCAATAAACCCGCCTCAGTGTTTAGCTCAAGTTCAAGCTTACATGGAGGGCAAGAAACCACCTTATTGTCGATGATGATTCCTCTACTTCATCATGGCATGGTCATTGCCGGATTGCCCTACAGTGAAACCGCTTTACTCGAGACAACAACCGGCGGAACACCTTACGGTGCGACCCATGTTGCTGGACAAAATAATAGAGCGCTTGATGAGATAGAGTTATCTCTATGTTTAGCTCAGGGCAAACGTTTGGGTGAATTAGCGAGTAAACTTAACTGATTTTTCTGACAGAGCAACCTCCTCTAACGAGAGTAAAAACCATTGAAAGAATACATTCCTGACGACCATAACTATGCTGCCAAATCACGTTTAGGGCGCATTATCTCCGTATCCTGTTACTTAGGCTTACTCGGATGGTTTACTTTATGGCATCTTTTCCTTATCCCGGTACCCACTGCGAATCCGTGGGTTATCTGGCTAATACATATGATACCCCTACTGGCTTTTGCTAAAGTAATGATCTCAGGTAGCCCACGTGGACATGCTTGGCTCTGCTTTGTCTTGCTAATCCCGTTTATTCAATCTGTACTAGCAGCCTCCAACCCAAATACGTTTGTTTATGGCTTAGTGTATTCGCTCCTTGTAGGCATACTTTTTACAAGCGCCATGATGTATGCCCGTTGGCAGAGCCGCTATAACAAGCAGCTTGCACATTGGGCAAAACAAAAAAATGATCCGCAATCCGATTCAAGCTCTGCCAAATAAATGCCAAAACTCCCCTCTCAAATACAGCGGCTACGCCAAGAGTTTCCCATTTTAGCAAAACAGATAAATGGGAAAGCTCTGATCTACTTAGACAATGCAGCGACCACTCAAAAGCCCAGTGCTGTCTTAGATTGCATGCAGCACTATTACACAGAGAACAACTCAAACGTGCATCGCGCCAGTCATGCACTTAGCGCCGAAGCGACCTATTTATACGAAAATGCTCGTAAGATTGTCGCTTCATACGTTAATGCCAGAAGTAGCCGAGAGATTATTTGGACGCGCGGGACAACAGAATCCATCAACCTCGTTACTAACAGCTGGGGAGCCTCTTTAAAACAAGGCGATGAAATAATCCTTAGCACCTTAGAGCATCACGCTAATATTGTGCCTTGGCAACTGCTCGCGCAACGAACGGGAGCTTTAATAAAAGTTATTCCCTTACTACCGAACGGTGATGTGGATCTGACCGCATATAGCAACCTGTTATCAGATAAGACTCGCATGGTCGCTATCACCCATGCCTCCAATGCTATTGGCACAATAAACCCCATCAAAGAGATGATAGCTCAAGCACATAGCGTGGGAGCGGTAACACTCATTGATGGCGCTCAAGCTTTGCCACACCTCCAAATCGATTTAAAAGAGCTTGATGCCGATTTTTATGCCTTTTCAGGCCATAAACTCTATGCCCCAACAGGTATAGGGGTTCTCTATGGCAAGCAAGCGTTATTAGAAGCAATGCCTCCCTGGCAGGGTGGTGGAGAGATGATTAGCAAAGTAAGTTTTGAACAGTCATCCTACAACGAACTTCCTTTAAAATTTGAAGCGGGAACACCTAATATATCTGGCGCAATCGCGCTTGCTAAAGCGCTTGAATGGCTAAATTCGCAAAATAGAGCCCTGCTAGAACAGCACGAAAATGATCTGTTGAACTATACCTTAGAGTGCTGTTCGACGGTAAAAGGCTGGAACCGAATCGGCTCACCGAAAGAAAGTGTAAGCTTAGTTTCCTTTACGTTAGACAACCTACACCAACAAGATATTGGCCATCTTTTAGATCAACAAGGTATTGCTGTCCGATCCGGTCACCACTGCGCAATGCCATTAATGCAAACATTGGCCCTTCCCGGGACGACACGAGCTTCGTTTGCTTTTTATAATACGTTTGAAGAGGTTGAGCGCTTTGCAGAGGCGATCGATAAAATGTCCTCGCCTTCTTTTCAAGGCAGCTCAACAGTCACTGCCCCGTCTGATGCCCAACCCGCGAACACCTCTATTTTAGCTGAGCTTCTTGCACTTAAAGACTGGAACGCACGTTATAGACAGATAATGCTGCACGGTAAAATAATGAATAGCGCGTCCAGCCATCTAAAAACAGAGGCTAATCTCATCAAGGGCTGTGAAAGCAACACTTGGCTGAGTTATGAACTCTCAGATAATCAAAGAATCACATTTTACGCAGATTCCGATGCGCGCATTATCCGTGGGCTTCTAGCGTTAGTTATCGATATATTTAATAACAAAACGGTTTCAGAGATCAGGTCAATTGACATAGATGACATTTTCAACCAGTTATCATTAGAACGTCATTTGAGCCCGTCACGTGGCAACGGTTTACGAGCAGTAGTAGATAAAATTTACCAGATAGCTGAAGATAGAGCAGATTAGCCCTCAGCAGTCATATTTCTGTATGAATATCATTAATTTTTTGGAGCCTAGATGAGCAACTTTACAGACGTTTCCTTCTTAAATACGGTCTTTGGAAACGAAAAAGGGGATCTACAAAATCCGAACTGGGAAAAATCAGCTAAACAGCTACACCTGATACAAGAGGAACTCGCAGAGTTAGTTGAAGGTATAGACAATAAGGATATCGCTGAAATCCGCGATGCCGTTGCAGACATTCTTGTCGTAACTTATGGCATGGCACATATAATGGGTATCGATGCTGATAAAGATATGGCCGCTGTACAGGAAAGCAATCTATCCAAGCTTTGCAAAACCAATGAAGAGATTGAAGCAACGCTTAAGTTTTATCAGCAAGAAAAAGGATTAGACGTATACGCCGGTGGGGAGATCCCCGAAGCTTACATAAAATCGTCTAAAGACCAAACAGGTAGCGATGGTAAATTTTACCCTGCGCATAAATTTCTGAAAAATACGATTTGGCACGAGCCAAAATTGGACTAACAAATGCCAACTTATGATTACCGCATTGAAGCGACTGGCGATGTTATTGAGGTTAAACACACAATGGCATTAACACCAAGGAATTGGGGCGAACTATGTCAGCTCGCCAACATAGACCCGCAAAGCATCCCAGCCGAAACGGAAGTCACTAAACTGCTCAGTTCAGCAGGGTTAGTAAAAAGCAGTACACTCAAGAATCCTGAATCACCCCCTTGTATGAGTGGCGGTGGTTGTCCTAGTGGGGGCTGTGGGATCTAAGGTTCACGATCGAACTCTTTGACAGACAGTAGTAGGTAGATGATAGTGACCTTCATCTACCTACAATTTATAGGCGGGAAGCCTCATAATGGATACAGAACGTCAGCTTATTCTCGACTGGTCAGCGCAAGGGCACATCCCCCCTGAGGACATTGATGCTGCTTTAGCACAATGCAATTTACAACCGACACAACAGCAATGGTTATTATTTGTTAAACGCCTACTGTTATGGCTTGGTATTATTTCACTCGCAGCCAGTGTTATTTTTTTCTTCGCTTTTAACTGGCAGTCAATCAGCACTTTTACTAAATTTGCCTCTTTGCAAACCTTACTAGTTGCGACCGCTTTATATACAACCAGGCTTCCTTCATTGGGCTCATTAAGTACAGCAATCACCTGTTTCTTAGCTCTGATTACTGGCGCTCTCTTTGCGCTCAGCGGTCAAATTTACCAAACCGGTGCAGACCCATGGCAGCTTTTTGCAATATGGGCTCTTTTTGTTACGCCTTGGGCTCTCCTTAGCCGTTCAAGCACCTTATGGCTCTTATGGCTGATGCTTATTAACCTCTCTTTTGCCCTCTACGCCCAAACGTTTCGGGGCCTACTAGGCTTCCTCTTTAAAGATGAAGAACTTATCGGATTACTACTTCTCATCAATACTATTAGCTTATGTGCTTTAGAGCTTGCTTACTTTCGCAAGCAACCATGGCTAAACAATAGAGTCGCTTCTCAGGTCGCGCTGATTCTGTCAGGTTTCTTAGCGACATGGTTAGCGATTTGGTCGATTTTTGACTACTCAGATGTCGCTTGGGGAAGCCTTAGTTATATGATCTGGATGGCGGCGGTCATCTACTTTTATCGATATAAGCATCTGGATCTACTAGCCCTGTCAGGATGCGCTACAAGCCTCATCGTGGTATTTAGCAGCCTAATGATTAACACGATTGCCGGCGGGTTTGATGGCGGCGCTTTACTTTTCATCAGCTTAAGTATTATCGGTATGTCCACGGCCGCTGGCATTTGGCTAAAGAAACTCACTCTATTAACGCCCGCCCCTTCATTACGGAACAAGCAGACAACGGCGGGAGACAGCTAATGATACGCAGAGATCAGCAGTTATGGCTTCGGTTACAACAACAAAATATCGTTAGTACAGATACCCCGCTAAGCGAGGATAGCTCAACCCCTTGGTATATCAAAACCATGCAAGGCATCGCTGGCTGGTTCGCTGCTCTGTTCATGCTAGGTTTCGCGGCGGTCATTTTTGACTGGATCTTCAGCTACGATAATGAAGTATTCCTCATTATCATTGGTCTTACTTGCTCCGCATCAGCCTTTCTTATCTTCCGCTATAAACAGCAAGTAGCTTTCCTTGAACAATTTGCCTTAGCCACCAGTCTATGTGGTCAGTTCATGGTTTGCTGGGGGTTGTTTGACATCTTTTCTATGAAGGAAAGTACGACGTTCCTCTCAATCGCTGTATATCAAGCCGCACTCGCGCTGTTAATGCCAAATTTCCTTCATAGGGTGATGAGTTGCTGGTTCGCCATGATCGCCCTTTTCTGGAGCTTTAATCTCAATGGCATCTATGGTTTAGACAGTGCCATTGCATCCTGCCTTTTAACATTAATTTGGACTCAGGATAGATTACTGTACCGATACCGATCAGTCCTATTGCCTATAGGCTTTGGCTTCGCTTTATCGTTGATCCAGTTAAGTGCGCATGCCCTCTTTCAAGATGAATTTTTCAGGTACTACCAACATAAATCTACAGGTTTCATTCAGCAATATAGCCCTTATATTGGCCACCTGTTTATCGCTCTTTCATGCTTATTTCTTTTAAAACAAATTTTGAAAGAGCAACATCTGAGCATAACGTCGAAACAAGGGATACTGGCTCTTTCTGGTTTACTCATATTACTCATATCAAGCTTTCCAGTAACGGGTGTCAGCAGTGCGCTCTTAATTTTGATCATCGGCTTTTTCAGACAACACATAACGTTAGTTGCCTTAGGTATAGCGTCTCTGTTGAGCTTTCTCTCTTGGTATTACTACAACTTATCTGAAACATTATTGGTTAAATCAATTTACCTGCTCGGTATCGCAGCACTGTTATTAGTCACATTATGGTGCATTAGCTTTATTACAAGGGATGAGAAAAACAATGCCCGAGTCCAACCCAAAATGGACACGCGTAAATGGCTATCTCTAGGCACGGCGTTATTGGTATTAGTCGTAATTAATACCAATATTTTCCAAAAGGAATCACTCATATCTAATGGCCGTAGCGTTTTGTTAGAGTTAGCACCGGTAGATCCTAGATCTTTAATGCAAGGCGACTACATGCGCCTGCGCTATAAGATAGCAACAGAGGCATTCAATCGTTCTATTGAGAACGATATACAAGATGGCTTCATTCTAGCGGAGATAAACCCACAAAATGTAGCCAAATACATCGCCATCTATTCTGGTGAAACGCTTACCGAAAACCAGCAACTGTTAAGATTCAGGATCAGAAAAAGCCGCCTGAAATTTGCTACAAACGCCTTCTTTTTCGAAGAAGGTACGGCCGATAAATTCCAGCAAGCAAAATACGGTGAATTTAAAGTTGATGAAGATGGTAATATGCTTTTAGTGAGTATGCGGGATGCAGAATTTAATCTTTTAGGTATAAATAAACCTTAATCTAGCTTGTTAGCACAATAACTGGCGTCCAAAGGTTTAAGCACTGCAAAATTTGCCCTAGACTATTAATAGGAAATTATGGGGAAGGAAAATGAACAGCAAATTATTTCTAACGATTATTAATGTAAGTTTAGGGCTATCTTTATTTTCTTCACTCCCAGCACATGCTGAGAGCCAACGCTATACATGCAGCTATACTCACGCGACCTACACAGCGCCTTTTATGAAAACACCTGGCACACGAAATTGCCCTGAAGGCCGTTGTAGCTATGAGATAGTCATCACGGATTCGCACGCAAGCATCAACAATGTCAGTGGTTATAGCGTACAGCAGAATGACAGCGTTATTACCTTACAGCGCACCGCTAAAGACCCTGTTATGGGCGGAATGGATACCACTACATTTAAATTACAAAAAAGCGACATGAGCTTTGAAAGCGTTAAGACCACAACACCATCGGTTGTGTTAACGACAAAAGGGCAATGCTCTTAAACCAGAACCTTTAATTATTAACTTTCATTGAAGGTGCTAAGGTTAATTACGCTTTATGAATTTAAATGATGTAAGACTGTTTATTCGGGTTATTGAACATAACAGTTTCACTGCTGCCGCAGATAAACTAGGCATTCAAAAATCCACAATCAGTCGGCGTATAGCTCAGTTAGAAGACGAGCTAGGCGTGAGGCTTTTACAAAGAACAACCCGAAAGCTTAGCCTCACATCCGAGGGGCAGGATCTCTTTCAACGCTGCCAACCACTTTTCGATGAATTAGACAGCGTCGAAAACTACGTTGTTTCTCGCCAAGAGGAGCCTAAAGGCCGCTTAAGAATAACGATGGCACCTGAGATGGGGATTTTCATCATGAATGATGTAGTCGCCAGTTTCATGGAGAAATATCCTCTCATACAAGTTGATATAGAGCTCAGCCCTCGTTTGGTGGATCTTGTTGAAGAGGGTATTGATCTCGCCCTACGCGTTGGAGATCTCTCCGATTCAAGTTTAATTGGTCGCAAAATAGCCGACGCTAAAGTCCGGCTTTATGCCAGCAAAGGCTATTTGGATAAACACGGCAAACCCGCCACCCCTGATGACCTAAGCAACCATCAATGTATTGGAGCGGCCCTTACAGCACAAAACTGGGCATTTGAAAACTGGAATGAAGGGAAACCCATACACGTTAACTTCCGTGTTAGAGCTAATAACATGAGCTTCTGTCGGGAAATGCTTCGCAAAAACTTAGGTATTGCGCGAATGCCTAAAGCCTTTTGCTTAGAGGATATTGAAGCGGGTGATGTCGAAGAGGTATTAGCTGAATACCATGTTCCAACCGTTGGCATCCACGCTCTTTACCCGAGTCGCAGACACCTTAATCCAAAGGTTAGATTGTTTATTGACCATATGATTGAAAGCTTAGATGAGCACCCATGGCTTAACTAAACAAGCCATATTAGGATTAATAGAATACAACCCTGATGTACGCTGGCGACACAGTAACTATGCAGCAGATTCCCATTCAGGTAGCTTTCCTTTAAAAAGAGCCAGTAAGGTTTCAATACCCGCCATCGTCGTCGCATCTTTATGCGTCACTAATAAGGTAGGAACTTGGCTATATTCCGCAGCAAGAACATCTATTTTCAGGTCATTCGCATAACGAGATTCTTCCACGACTTTCCGTGGCACTAAGGTGAAACCTAGCCCCACCGCAACACACCCCAAAATGCCTTCTTGTGTACCCAAATTCATCACTTGGGTATTAACCTTGCCATTATCTTTTAGCCACCGCTGCGCCCTATCCCTATAGGCACACCCTTCCCTAAACATGATCAACGTATCAGGAATTGTCATACCTAAAGCCGAGACTAAGACAAGCTCTTCCATTAAGACGAGATGACAAACCAGATCAGGATGCTCAACTGGACCACCCACAAAGGCACAATCTAAACGGTAATCTAAAACATCCTGAATAAGCGCTCCACTGGTATCCGACTGAACTCTAGGCATGAGCTGTGGATGAGCCTTTCTCAGTGCTTGCAGCACACCTGGCATCCTTACAGCAGCAAATGATTCCATCGAACCAATACGTAACTCCCCCGTTGCTTCTCCTACCTGCCTGACAGCGATGCCCGCCTGCTGCTCTAACTGCAACAGCTTATTCGCATAATCCAACAAGGTACTACCCGCGGGTGTCAGCTCTAAGCTGCGTCCTTTTCTATAGAACAGCGCAGAACCCAGCTCTTGTTCTAAGCGTTTAATGCGAGCGGTTATGTTTGATTGCACCGTATGGAGTACACGTGAAGCCGCCAAAACTCCTCCCTGCTCAACTACAGTTTTAAATGTTTTTAGGGACACCAGTTCCATGTAACAACCTCAACCATTCAATAATAATGAACGCTTCATTCTTAAACATTCATTTGTAGTGATAATTTAAGCGAGTTAATCTTGCAAATACCAGTATTTTTAAGAATTCTTTTTTATGATAACCCAAATAGACAAATTTAAAGTTCTCGCCGCAGGTGTATTCAGTTTAATACTGATGCTGGGTGTAGCACGTTTCGCTTACACCCCTTTACTGCCGATTATGCAAGAACAAGCGGGGGTTGGTGATGCCATTGGCGGTTGGCTGGCTACATTCAACTATATGGGCTATATGTGTGGGGCTTTAATCGCAGCATCGGTCGGTGATCTTCAATTAAAAGACAAACTTTATCGACTTGGCCTACTCGTTGCGATTATTACAACAGCAGGCATGGCGGTTACCGAGAATGTGTTTCTCTGGTCCATTATGCGCTTTTTCGCTGGGCTAAGTAGCGCCGCAGGCTTATTAATAGGTTCCGGTTTAATCCTTCATTGGCTAATTCGAAATAACTATAGAAGCGAACTGGGCATACATTTTTCTGGTATAGGCTTAGGCATAGCCCTGTGTGCCGTGGTTGTTGAGCTAATGGCTGTCCAGCTAGATTGGCGTGAACTATGGTGGCTATTCACCATAATAGGTTGCCTGTTTGCGATACCCGCGTGGCTTTGGCTGCCCAAACCCGACAGTAGTGGAATGACGATCTCTGGTGCTGAATTAGTTGACCGCCCTCCTTCAAAGCGTTTTTTATATCTGATGCTATCCGCATACTTTTGTGCGGGATATGGCTTCGTGATAAGCGCTACCTTTATCGTTGCCATTGTCGAGCGCGAAGAAACATTACAAGGCTTGGGGCCTGCGGTTTTTCTAATACTCGGCCTATCAGCCGCACCAGCCTGTATTATCTGGGACCTTATTGCCAGAAAAGTTGGCGTACTAACAGCACTCTTAATCGCCTATGTTATCCAAATCTTTGGCATTATTTTACCGGCACTTAGCGCCACCCCTTTTGCCGTCATACTAAGTGCGATGTTATTCGGAGGGACCTTTATTGGGATCGTAAGCTTAGTATTAACAATGGCTGGGCGGTTTTACCCAACCAAACCAGCAAAGCTTATGGGTAAGATGACATTAACTTACGGTGTTGCCCAGATTATTGCGCCTGCGATTACAGGTAATTTAGCGGAGCGACTGGGTAACTATGACATAGGATTATGGATCGCTGCGCTGATAGTGTTAATCGGTGCCATTTTTTCAGCTATTCTGGTGATAACCGAACGCAAAGCACTTTAGTGCTTTGCCGTTTTCGGTTTAACTTTTCTTGTCCTCGAGGTGCCTTTAGTTCTACTGTTAGTAGCTTTAGTTCCACTGGTAACTCCGCTGACCTTCCTTTTCTTTTTACGCCATGATGGCGCTCCCTGCTGCTTGATATTTTTAAGCAGTGACACATCCAGGGCTTTTGCTTGCGTCACCATCTCAGCTAAAACCTGATTTAAAGGCTGCATGAATAGCTCGTAGCTCAGCGCTCTTTCGCTAATAGCGCCTAAAGAAGACTCCCACTGGGCCGTCATATCAGGCTTACTTGCCTTATCAGGAAGGCTACAAATTAATGCCCGCCCAGCTTCAGTACTATTGATAGTTTTATTCTTTCGTTGCAAAAACTGACGTTTAAACAGCAGCTCAATAATGCCAGCACGGGTCGCCTCGGTACCTAAGCCATCCGTTTCTCGGAGAATCTTTTTAATGTCAGGATCGGTGACATAACGAGAGATACCTGTCATAGCGGATAACAGGGTCGCTTCAGTAAAGGGCTTTGGTGGCTGAGTCTCCTTTGCCAATACTTCTCCCTTTTCACAGACTAAAGGCTGCCCTGCAACCAAGGATGGCAGAAACAGATCCTGCTGTTGTTCACCCACGGTAGAATTTTTGTATAAAGCTTTCCAGCCAAGCTCAATAATCTGTTTAGCACTGGCACGAAATTCGCCACCCGCAATCTCAACATCAACATTTGTTTCGGCGTAACGATGCTCTAACATAAATTGCGCTAGGTATTGCCTAGCGACAAGCTCGTAAACCTGTTGCTCTACCTTACCCAACCGGCCAAATTCCATACGTCGTGCGGTAGGAATAATCGCATGATGTGCCTCTACCTTTTTATCATTCCATGCCTTGCTTCGGCGTGAAAAATCAAAGTCTTTAGCATACTTATTAAAATCCGAGCAATGGCCCTGAATAACACTGGCAATAGCGGATGCTTCTTTAAAATGATCTTGTGGCAGATAGCGACAATCTGATCGAGGATAGGTTAATAGCTTATGTTTTTCATACAGTACCTGACAACTATCAAGCACCTGTTGCGCACTTAAACCAAAACGCTTATTGGCATCTATCTGTAATGAAGAAAGATTATATGGCAAAGGAGGTAATGACTTTTTAGGCTTTTTCTCGACCTTCTGAACTCGCCCAGCCTGGCCATTAATCCTTGAGACGACATTATCTGCCAACGCCTTAGATAAAACTCTACCCTCATCATCCTGCCATTTCTCACACGCTTTACTGGGTCTCCACTTCGCCGTGAAGGGTTCGTCTTGATCCGTTTTAAGGTGCGCGATAACCTCATAAAAGGGCTTGGACTTAAACGATTCAATTTCTAAGTCTCGCCTAACAACCAACCCTAATATCGGAGTCTGTACCCTACCAACGGAGAGAACGCCTTTGTAGCCTGCCCGCTGTCCCTGCAAGGTATAAGCTCGCGTTAAGTTAATACCGTATAACCAATCGGCACGGCTTCGTGCCAGTGCCGAAACTGATAATGGCACGAAGTCACTGTTATCCCGTAATTGTGCAAGCGAACGCTTAACCGACGACATATTCAGATCGCTGATCAAGCAACGCTTCATCGCTTGGCGCTTGTAGGCCGGAACATTCAAATAATCAATGACTTCGTCGACAAGTAACTGCCCTTCGCGGTCAGGGTCGCCAGCATGCACTATCTGATCAGCTTCTTTAGTCAGCTTGCGAAGCAGAGCAATCTGTTTTCGCGTTTTAGCTTTTGGTTGAAGCTTCCACTTATCTGGAACAATAGGAAGGTGCTGTAGTTCCCATTTTTTGAATGCAGGATCGTAATGTTCTGGTTCAGCTAGCTCTAATAGATGGCCGAAACACCAACTGACAACATCGCCGTTAGCGGCACGAACACAGCCTTCCTCTTTTTTATGCGGTTTAGGCAAAGCATCTGCGATTGCCCTGCCCAGGCTTGGTTTTTCTGCAATATAGAGAATCATTATTGGATAGACACACAAAAAACTGTATATAAAAACAGTACCATATCGAAATACTTTGCCATATTCCAGCTAAAAACTAGTCTACCCTTAACCTATATGAGAGATAAAAATAAGAAATCGTTCTTATTGCTCAAAAAAAATAACCTCCTCCCTTTGATTGCAGGGGGGATAGTCTTTCTTATTATTTTTTCTATTTCAGAATGGCTTATAGAGATGGATGATTCTGTCCATGACGAGCAATATCAAGCCAGAGTTGACGGAAGCATTAAACACATATCACACCAACTACAGGAAGCGATCAATAATAATTTATTAGTCATTGAAACAGTAGAATCATTATTGCTATTACAACCGGATATTACATCGCGTGAATTCAATATTATTGCAGAAAACCTATTAGCAACTCGCCCAAGTATTAAACAAATTGAACTATCCCCTGATGCCATTATTAAATTTATCTATCCACTACCTGACCAATCAGGTGTCGGTCTTAATCTAAGAAGCATTCCTGGTCAAAAGGATATTGTTGAACAATCAATCCAACAGCAAAAAATGATTATGGCGGGCCCACTTGAACTGCTTGAGGGTGGAATAGCTTTGATTGTCAGACAGCCTCTTTATAAAACGGATCAAGGGAATACTCAGTTTTGGGGGTTTATCACCCTACTGTTCGATCTTGATAAGCTATTTACTGAAGCCGAGCTGTTGGGTAATGATCATCTCACGCAGTACGCTATTCGAGGCGCTGATGCTCAAGGAAAAGACGGCGAAATCTTTTTTGGTGAGCCTCGTGTGTTTGCTTCCCGCCACTTAAGTTCTTTAATTAACGTGCCTGGCGGACATTGGATACTCGCCGCAAGCATCAATGACTATCCCCATACGCCTTATCACTCTTATCTACGTATCTGGGGGCTCTTAGCATCAGCAGCATTTGGGTTGCTCACATGGTTTAGCACATTACTTTGGCTAAGAACTTATCAGCGCTCCATTCATGACCCACTCACTGGCCTACTCAACAGACAATATTTTCAAAAACGCACAAAAATAGAGATTGAGCGGGCAAAAAGACACAACTTACCACTCTCCTTGATCATGATTGACCTCGATCTGTTTAAGCAAATTAACGATAACTTTGGGCACCAAGCAGGTGATCATATTTTGCGTTTATCAGCACAGTTAATTCAGGAATCACTTCGTGAGGGTGATGAGGTAGGTCGATATGGTGGCGAGGAGTTTGTAGTAATTACCCCGCATGATAATGAGGAGCAAGCACAGCAATGCGCAGAACGAATTCGCTTACAACTGGATCGGCAGATCGTCATTAATGAGCAAACCGTAAAATTATCTGCCAGCTTAGGGATCGCTTCCCTATCAAGAAACGCTCCTGATTATGATCAGCTCATTTATAAAGCGGATGAAGCACTCTACCAAGCAAAAGCCAAAGGCAGAAATTGTATAGTCACCGCTGGTAAAAGCTGAGTATTATTACATCAGCTTTAGAGCAGGCTCATTCAACAAGGACATCTGTTCACGCAGCTCTAATACATGCTCACCCCAATAACGTTCAGTATTAAACCAACTAAAACTATGAGGGAATGCAGGGTCATCCCAACGCCTCGCAAGCCAAGCGCTGTAATGCATGATTCTTAATGTTCTGAGGACTTCTATCAGTCGTAATTCGGTACTTTTAAAATCATTAAATTCGTTATAACCGTCGACGATCTCTGACAATTGTGCGGTTTGCTCATAACGATCACCGGATAATAGCATCCAAATATCCTGCATTGCCGGGGCCATCCTCGCATCATCAAAATCGACAAAATGAGGCGCATCGTCTCGCCATAACATGTTGCCTGTATGACAATCACCATGGACACGAATATTCTCGATAGGGCCCGTCTGCGCCGTGATCTCAGTAATCGCGTCAATAAGGTCCTTGGTTATCGAATCGTAGGCAGGTTTTAGCTCTTTAGGAATAAAGGACTCGCTTATAAAAGCGGCACTGGATAT
>Ga0193960_1000353_pt1 | contig 19140 bp, 17 predicted proteins | sample FB_3_MG_FD_140338 | JGI IMG/M metagenome (GOLD analysis project Ga0193960, IMG submission 140338) | Microbial mat bacterial communities from the Broadkill River, Lewes, Delaware, United States - FB_3_MG | ecosystem: Environmental > Aquatic > Freshwater > River > Microbial mats | place: USA... | reverse complement strand
GTTACGGCCAATGTTGCGCCAGCTGAAATGTCTGAGCTTTGCCGTTTGGCGATGTCTGGTAGCGCTGATGAAGCGCGTGCTTTACAAGCGCGATTGATGCCGTTACACGATAAACTTTTTGTTGAAGCTAATCCGATCCCTGTTAAATGGGCGATGGCGGAAATGGGTCTTATGGGTCTTGGTATCCGTTTGCCTTTGACCGTGTTAGCTGATGAATTCCATGCAACCGTTCGTGACGCGATGCAACGTAGTGAAATTATTTAAGCGATTCTAATAATGAAAAAAATTGTATCACTGTCAGTAGCAGGCATTTTGATTAGTGGCTGTAGTTATTTGGATGATAATCCAATTTATGGTGAAAATGGCATAGTCCGTGATCGTAGCCAGGACTATGAGCTTGCGGAAAAGGGAACTCGCTTGGAGATCCCTTCGCATCTTAATGCAAAAGAAACAGAAGAAACGCTGAAAGTACCTGATATTAGTTCAGTAGCAACAGCAAGAAAGGGCGAATTTATTGTTCCTCGCCCTGAATTTTTCTATGCAGAGTCTGGCAGTGAGTCTGTGAGCCTTAAGCGTGAAAATGGCGAAAAACTTATCATTGTTGATGAAGGCATCACCAGTGTATGGGTTAAGTTGCAGGAGTTTTGGCAGTTCAATGGTATTGATATTGCCAAGTCCGATCCTCGACAAGGGGTGATGGAAACACAGTGGATTCGTCATGAAGCTAAAGAACTTGGCTTTGTTGATTCATGGGTTAAGCGTCTTACGTTCCAGGATATTCCTGGGCCAACCAAAGACAAGCTGAAAATCAGTTTGAAGCCTGTTGATGGTGATCGTACCCGTACCTCTGTTTCTATGCAGCATGTGCGTTTTGCTGAAGATGAGCAGGTAGCCAATTTGGATTGGGGCACTCAATCCAGAGATGTTGGTTATAAGTCAGATATGATGTTCGAGATGTTGCGTTACTTAGGTAAAGCGACAGGTGAGCGAAGTGCACAAACGTTGATGGCCTTCCAAGAGCAGCGTCGTTTAGGCACGCAGCTAGGTCGTGATTCACGCGGTAATCCAGTTTTAAAATTGGATGCTGATATCGATGTAGCATGGCAAGAGATTAGTTCTGCGTTAGACAAAGCAGATATGGACGTGGGTACTCGCGATGCTGATACCGGTTATTTCTATATGACCTATACAACCGCGACACCATTTGAGAATACCGAAGAGAAAGGCTTCTTTGAGTGGTTGCATTCTGATCGTGGAGCTATCACGCTGGATACTAGTGCGATCTCAGCGGCATTAGGCGCGGATGATGAGGAAGACCCTCAAGGCATTAGCTATACCAGTGGTAAAACGGCGGCTCACTTTGCGGCTGCGGGTGATACTGGCGGTGATGCTTTGAATGATCCGATGGATGAAGCTAACCAAAAAGGTTATAAAATTTGGTTTGCAGGTAAGCCTGTGTATGTATTCGGCGGTGATGATTCCGGTGTATACAACCAATCTACGGGTAAGTTTGAACATACTGGACAGTATCAGTTGAAACTTATACGTACGCGTACCGGTGTTTACCTCAGCGTATTAACGTCGGAAGCTGTTTCAGCGCCTGCGATTGTGGCTGAAGAGATTCTTTGGGATATTAAAGAGAATCTACCGCGTTCTTGATCTACCGTATAATGAAAAACAAGGGCCTTAGGGCCCTTTTTTGTGGCCAGAAGTAAAAGATGGAGTGTTATCTATGCGTGCAGTTATCTTAGATTTAAAAGGGCTAGAGACCTTGGATTTTACAAAACTTAATGGCTGTGTCGAGGAGTTAGTTAGTTATAGTACAACGGCAGAGTCGCAGGTTATAGAGCGAGCGAATGGCTTTGATATTGTGATCACCAATAAAACGGCGCTCACTGCAAAGACGATAAGTACGCTTGAAGGAACAAAGCTCATCTGTGTTTTGGCAACCGGAACAAATGTTGTCGATAAACAGGCTGCGCGAGAACGTAATATTCCGGTGTGTAATTGCGTCGCTTACGGCGTTGATTCCGTGGCTCAGCATGTCTGGTCTCTGATCTTAGCGTTGCATACCAATTTGTTGAGTTATACGCGTAATATCTCTGAGGGTGAGTGGCAGAAATCAGATCAATTCTGCTTTATTCATCACCCCATCGTTGAGCTAAAAGGCCGCACGCTTGGAATCGTTGGTAATGGCAACTTAGGCAAGGGGGTTGCCGCCATCGCTAGCGCATTTGGAATGGAGGTGGTTATCTGCCAGAAAATTGGTGAGACCAAGGCTGCAAAGAGTGGTGAACTGCCCTTTGATAAATTTGTGCAGGAAGCAGATGTGATCAGTTTGCACTGCCCGCTAACCGATGAGACAGAAAACCTGTTTACACTTGATGTATTTAAAAGAATGAAGCCAGAGGCGTTTCTTATTAATACTGCGCGCGGTGGGATTGTAAATGAAGGTGATCTTGCGGAAGCTTTGCGTCAAGGCTTATTGGCTGGGGCAGCCGTTGATGTGTTAACAAATGAGCCACCACGTTCGGGTAACCCTTTGCTTGATAACACCATACCAAATTTGATTGTTACGCCACATATTGCATGGGCAAGTGAACAAGCGAGAGTGAAAATCATTGAGCAAACGGCTGAAAATATTCAATCGTTTACTCAAGGTCAGCCCATAAGAACGGTTTAAGCTTTTAAAATGGGCACGTACTGCTGAAGCTTACGATTTCCCCTGTTTCAGGATGGGGAAAGGAAAGCTGCTCAGCATGAAGTAATAAACGATCAGACTTGGCTTCATTTTCGGGATCAGCGTAAAAGCGATCACCTATAATGGGATGCCCCATCGCTTGCATGTGAACACGAAGCTGATGCGAGCGGCCTGTGATAGGGGTCAGCTCAACTCGGGTGCCTAACGCCGTTGTTTCGGTGACGCGCCAGTGGGTAAGTGCATTCTTGCCGTTTTCAAAGTCCACAATCTGTAATGGTCTATTTTCCCAGTCGCATATCAGAGGAAGGTCAACGCTACCTTCCTGGTCTTTCGGTGAGCCGGCAATAATGGCTTGGTATCTTTTATCGGTTTTTCGCTCTTGGAAGCTACGGCTGATCTCGCGTTGTGCTTCCAATGTTAACGCTAAAACCATGATACCTGAGGTCGCGTAATCTAAACGGTGAACGACCCTTGCCGTTGGGTATTCGGCTTGCACCCGTCGCCAGAGGCAGTCCTGCTTGTCTTCGCCACGCCCAGGGACGGACAAAACATCCCACGGCTTGTTAGCAATAACAAAGCTTTCATCGGCATAGATAATATCAACCATTAGATGCGCTCAAATAAGATCAGTGATTCAACGTGGGAGGTATGAGGGAACATGTCCATCACACAGAAACGAGTTGCCTGGAAGCCTTGTTCGATTAACTCCGCACCGTCTCTTGCGAGCGCTGCAGGGTTGCATGAAACGTATAAGACCATCTCGGGTGTGTGCTGTTTGAGCTGCTTGATAATCTCAAGTGCGCCGGTTCTCGGTGGATCAAGAAGGATCTTATTAAAGCCTTTTTTATACCAAGGCATTGCACGTAAGTCGTTGGTGAGATTGGCTTTATGAAATTCGCAATTGCTAAGCAGGTTTTGTTTCGCGTTTAGATTAGCGCGATCAACCATCTCTTCCACACCCTCAATTCCGACAATGCTGTCGACTTGGCTAGCAATAGGTAGGGTGAAATTGCCAATGCCGCAGAACAGATCGAGTACGCGGTCATTTTTGCTAAGCTTTAACCATTGCATGGCTCTTTCAATCATCTGATTGTTAACTTGTGCGTTAACTTGGATGAAATCACCTGGTTTGAAGCTAATCTCTGTGCCCGTAGCAGGGATCGGGTAGTCTAGCTGTGCCTCGCCTTCGTAAGCTTCTACTTTATGGCCGTGATCAAAATAGAGTTTGAAATTGTGTTTGTTGGCCAGTTGGTTTAATCGCTCGCATAACGCTTCGTTAGGATGTTTTTTAATTCTAAGGGTTAGTGCGCCTTCCTTTTCCCCCATGCTGATTTCAGCATGAGTAATCTCTTTAAACGTTTCGGCCGTTTCTAAGATCTCGGGGAGCTCTGCCAGGATATTGTCCAGAGGCTTTTCTAGAACAGGGCAGTGCTTAATATTTAGGAGTTTGCTGCTTCCCTTGCGGCGAAAACCAACAATGGCGCTACCGTCGCGGGTTAATTGGTTGATGCCCAATCGACAGCTGCGGCGATATTCCCAGCTCGAACTATTGATGGGGGCTTCAACAGTAGTTGGTTGAAATTTTCCTAAGCGTGCAAGCTGGTCTATAACAAGCGTTTCTTTGGTGGTGATCTGCTGTGAATGGTCAAGATGCTGTAGATCACAGCCACCGCATTGCCCATAGTAATCACAATGGGGCTCACTACGCTGCTCTGATGGGCTAACCACTTCAGTGCAAGATGCTTCATCATAGCGACGGTGTTTGCTTTCCAGCTGAAACTTAACCTCTTCGCCGGGCAGTGCGCCAGAGATGAAGATCGTTTTACCTTCGTGTTTGGCAATGCCTCGTCCTTCATGACTGAGTGCCTGAATTTTGATAATTTCAGGGTAGTCTGTATGGGTCTTGGACGGTTTTGTTTTCGTGGCTTTTGGTCGGCTAAAAAGGCTTTGTTTACGTTTCATCAAAAGGTACCAGCTGATTAGCCGGCGATTTTAACAGAGATTAAGCTATTTTTTATACATTTCCGCCAATAAACCAAGGCAAGCAGAACCAGATGTAAATGATCAGCTCATTAAGTTGTTGGCAGCTTCCTAGGCAGTCTCCTGTATAGCCCCCGATCCATGTTCGGAAATAGGAGGCTAGCCACAAAGTTATGCAAACCAGTGGTACAAGCACACTGAGGTAATGAAGCGGCGAGAACATAAAGCAGAGCAAGACCGGTATAAAGGCGATCAGCAGATCGGAAGTCGTTAGTGGGCTCAGGGCTGAGGCCGCTTTGCTTTGTTCGTCTGAACGCACATATTTTTCCCTATAGATAATGATAAGTGGCAAAAACCGGCTAAGGCAGTGGGCGCTGATAATAATGAGCGCGGTCTGCTCGATATTTATTAAAGCGCTATATTTGATGAGTAGGGCCATGAGGAGGGCAATCACGCCGTAGCTACCCACTCTCGAATCTTTCATGATGTTGAGAATGGTTTGTTTGTCCCATCCGCCACCAAAACCATCACAGGTATCGGCTAGACCATCTTCATGAAGTGCTCCTGTCATCCAAATGCTGGCAACCATGGAAAAGATAATCGCAAGGCTGTCAGGAAGAATGAAACTGCCTAACCAATATATTAATGCGGTATAAAAACCGATGATAAGCCCAATCCATGGGAGGTAGCGATTGGCTTGGGCTTGGTTTTCAGCTGAGTACTCGACCCATGAAGGTGCGCTAAACCGCGTGTAATAGGTCAGCGCATTGAAAAAAAGATGTAGCTGGCGAGGGTATGATTTCATTAAACTGATAGTCCAGAGTCGTTATTGAGTGCCAGTTAAGCTGTGCGCATAAGATATTTTGAATTATTGTACTGTATTTATTCCTTTCGCAAAGGACAAGGTTAGCGTAGCAGATGATTGAAGAGCATAGATTTGCCCCATTTGTAAGAATTTTAGGTAAAGGTAAAAGTGGAACACGTTCTTTAACCCGTGAAGAGGCTGCTGAGTCCATGGGGATGATCCTTGATGGGCAGGTTAGGCCAGAGCAGTTAGGTGCTTTTCTGATGCTGTTAAGGGTAAAGGAGGAGGCGCCCGAAGAGTTAGCGGGTTTCGCCGATGCGGTACGTGCACGTTATGCTGTTGGTCGTGAAATTGCGGTAGATCTAGATTGGTCTACTTACGCCGGTAAGAAAAATCGTCACCCATGGTATCTGTTGGTTGCTTTGTGTTTGGCAAGCCATGGCCGAAAGGTCTTTATGCATGGTTCAAAAGGGCATACGCCTGGACGAGTCTATGTGGAAGATATGTTAAGCATGTTCAACTTACCGTCATGCGATAGTTGGTCGAAGGTTGAGACTGAATTATCCCGCGTGAGTTTCGCTTATATGTCGGTTGATTATTTTTGCCCGCCACTGGGCGATATTATCCAACTAAGACCGATCTTAGGTCTGCGCTCACCGGTTCATACGCTGTGCCGGATGCTTAATCCTGCACAGGCAGAGGCAAGCATTGATGGTGTGTTTCATCCAGCTTATGGGCCTATGCACCAGAAAACTGCACAGTTGTTAGGCGGGGCTCGAAACCTGACGATGAAAGGGGACGGCGGAGAAGCCGAAATTCGCCCGGATGCAGAGTGTCTATTGCAGTGGGTCGAGAATGGCGAACTGAAAGAGTACGACTGGGAGCGTATTGTCGCGAAACGGTTCGTAAAGGAAGAGAGTATTGAGCCTCAAACACTGCTGAATGTATGGCGTGGTGATGAAGCGCATGAGTATGGCGAGAAAGCGATTATCTCGACAATGGCGGTAGTATTAAGGCTGCTAGGGGAAGAGGGTGATGTTGCGGCCTTGTTAGCTCAAGCGGCTGAGTTATGGCAAGGCCGTAAAGTATCAATGTTTAGCTAGTGTTGATTATCCCTTTGCTAGATAGCAAATTGCGTCGTTAGTCCCGACGCAATTTGTCTGATACAGCGATAGGCGATGGGAAATTAAAGATCACGATATAACTCGATAGCAGGAATGTCAAAATAGCCGTCGCTTGAATAACGTGAGAGGCCTCTTCACCGATCATCATCGCTCCCGCTGCGATGTAAGCGATCAGCAATGAAAACTCACTGATCTGTCCTAATCTAAATCCTACTTCCCAACCCAGTGATGATGATTCGCTAATTCTGCTGAGAAGAAAGCGGAAAATAACGGGTTTCAACACTAGTACCAGTAGCGCCAAGATCAGAGCAGGGATCGCGATTAGGCCAACCAGTGAAAGGTTGAAACTTGCACCAATCGAGAAGAAGAATAGGATTAAGAAAAAGTCGCGTAGCGGTTTTAAACTCGTGGCTATGTATTGTGAAATTGGGCTTGTCGCAATGGATACACCCGCAACGAAAGCGCCAATTTCCGCAGATAATCCTACTAAATTCGCTATTTCTGCCAGACCTAAGCACCAACCGATGGCAAGTAAGAATATATACTCGTGGAAACGGTCGAATTTTTGAATAAGTTTCAAAAGCACATATTTTACAAAGACAAATGCGCCAAGAATAATCAACGGTAGGGCAACTAAGGTTTTAGCAAATTGTGCCATGGTGTCGCTGCTGGTGGATTCGCTGCTTCCGCTGTACAGGAATAGAAGTACCATAATAGCGATAACGTCTTGCAGTAGTAGCATGCCTACGACAAGCTCACCTGTATGTCGATGGTGGAGGACGGTTGTGGGCAGTAGCTTAATGCCGATAATCGTACTGGAGAACATCACCGCGATGCCGATGATCATGCTTTCTGTTTGTGTGTAACCAAAGCTGAAACCAACGCCATACCCCATTGCAAAAAAGAGTATCGAGCTTACGATCGCCACCAGTGTGGCTTTCTTCAGCATGTGTAATAAGTGTGAAGGCTGCATATCTAAGCCAAGAAGGAACAGCAAGAAGATAATGCCAATATGCGATATTTCAGTGAGAAGTTTAGTGTCCGTAACCATCTCTAGCCCATAAGGGCCAAGGATTGCACCTAGCACTATATAAGCAACAAGCAGCGGTTGACGGGTATATAGCGCTACTGAAGCGATAATAGCTGCGCCAGTAAAGATTAAGAAAAAAGAAAAAACTAGCGACTGATCAGTCATTCACGCGATCCTTGAAAAAACTTCTCTAAATATAGCAAGTTAAAACATGCTTATTCAATTGCTATGCCTGGGTATTTGTTCCTTGGCAACGTTAAATTTTTATATGTTGCCAATGTTGTTGCTGCCAAATGCGAATAAACGCAAGTGAGGAAAGCGTGCGGTAAATAACCTGCACACACCAAATACCAAGGAGACCATACCCTAATGCGGGTCCAAACAGCCATGCTAGGGGCAAGTAAAAGCCCCAAAGGCCAAAAGAGGAAATCATAAGGACTGTACGATTCGCTCCTACGCCAAATAGCGCCTGGGTGAGCACAATTGCGGCTGCGTCTAAGCAGATGGCGAGCGCGGTTAATTGTAAAGGTATCACCGCTTCTGCGATTAACGCTTCTGATTGAAGAAAAATAGCAAGTACTGTTTCAGGGAAAAACCAAAGTGGGGTGCTCAATAAAATCATCACGGCGATCGCCGTTTTGAGCACATCCCAACCCCAACGAAGCGCCTCCTCTGGTTTTGATTCACCTAAGGCATGGCTTACTAACGATGTTGAGGCAACGCCAAGGCCGACAGCAGGCAAAATAAGAAACAGTGATAGGTTGATAAGAACGTGCGCAATGGCTTGTTCGCTTGTCCCAAGTTGGCCGATGATCCAGATGAGAATACAGATCGCCATCGATAATAAAAATTGTTGCAGAGAGTGGGGGATCGATAGTCGAAGTAGACGGATGAAATCCGATAGGCTTTGAGAGTGCCAGCGGAATAAACCGGCACTGTTTGCATTCCTATAAACCAATAGTGCATTGAGAATAGCGCCAGAATATAGCGCGATCGCACTGCCTAAACCGGCTCCAGGTGCGCCCATTTTGGGTAGTCCAAAATAGCCAAAGATCAGACAATAGCTAACAGCAACGTTGAGGATATGGGTGAATAGCAGCACTTTAAAGTAGGTGACTGGTGTTTTGTTACCGTTCCACCATCCTCGGAAAGAGAGGTTGAGTCCAACGGCAAGCATCGCCGCTGTTCTGTAATCAAAGTAATCTTCAGCGATATCTTGAACGGCAGAGTCGCCCGACATCAATGACACGATCCAGTCGGAGTGATGTATGTAGAGCAGGCTTAGGGGTAAAGCGAAAAGAAAGGATATGAATATCCCCCAGTGAACAGGGCTGGCTGCATTGTTATGCGTGCCTGCCCCTTTATGTCGCGCAACAAGGGTTTGTACACCTGATGACAGCCCTAAGATAAGGCTGATCGCGACAAAGTTAGCGTAACTGCCGATACCAACCCCTGCTAAAGAGGCTTCACCAAGTTGTCCAACGAGTGCGGCATCGATTAGGTTCAATACACTCTGCGATAGCATACCGGCAATAATTGGTAGCCCGAGCGTTAGAATGACCTTTTGCCGATTTAGTGCAAACATAGAGTAGGACGCAAAAAGCGCAATTCTAACAGATATGACTGTCCTGAGTAGGTTAAACGATGAGAAATAAGGCGTTAAAAAGGTACCTGCTTCGTCAAAAGAGCGGATTAAACGCGGTGAAGTTGTTTAATAGTTGATCAATTTACTCGGGAATAGATTGGGTGTATCCTATAGTCATTCAAGATTAGGCTTAACATACAGGACATCGTATGAATATTACCGTTACAGAAACGGCTGAAGATTATCTAGTAGAACTTCTCAGTAAGCAGGATGTGGAAGGTATGGCTGTACGTATGTTCGTCACCCAGCCTGGTACTTCCTATGCAGAAACATGTTTGGCATATTGTAAACCTGATGAAATCATCGAAGATGATGAAATTATGGAGCTGGCTAAATTACGTTTCTATATTGAAAACAATAGCATTCCATATCTCGATGAAGCGCATGTCGATTTTGCAAAAGATCGGATGGGTGGCCAGCTAACGATTAAGGCACCTAATGCAAAAGTGCCAAAAGTTTCGCCGGATAGCCCAATCGCGGAACAGATTAACTATATTCTTTACTCTGAGGTCAATCCTGGTCTTGCTTCCCATGGTGGTGAAGTGAAGTTAATGGAAGTGGTCGAAGAGGAAGACGGCCAGATCGCTATCTTGCAATTTGGTGGCGGTTGCCAAGGCTGTAGCGCCGTTGATATGACACTTAAAGATGGTGTTGAAGCAACGCTTGTAGAGCGTATAGCAGACCTAGTCGGTGTGCGTGATGTCACCGACCACAGTGTACGTGAAAACGCTTACTATAAGTAAGCCAAGTTAAAAAAGGGGAACTTGCTTCCCCTTTTTTATTGTCTCTGGCTCTTGAAGCGGCTATAAGATTAAGGTACTCCTATTACCTATAATCTTCACAACTCCCCGAAACGCAGTTTTATTTTTATCTTGTCGGTTGCATTTAAGTAAAACGACCCCCATGTAACCATAAATCGCGTTTTTAAAGAATTTATCCGCAGAGCATCGCGGACCTGTTTGATGAGGCTTTTGAGCATGACTCAACCTGATGAATCTCAGTCACAAGTTATTGAATTACCCGTTCTGCCTTTACGGGATGTAGTTGTATATCCGCATATGGTTATTCCACTGTTCGTTGGCAGAGAAAAATCTATTGATGCACTAGAAGCCGCTATGGCGGGTGAAAAAGAGATCCTATTAGTCGCGCAAAAAAATGCGTCGGACGATGAGCCTTCATCAGATGATCTGTTTGAAGTAGGTACGGTTGCATCGGTTCTGCAGATGCTAAAACTTCCAGATGGTACGGTTAAGGTTTTAGTTGAAGGGGATTATCGTGCAACGATCCATAGCTTGCGTGAGGAAGATGGATTCTTTACTGCACAAGCTGCGGTCCTTCCTATCGAAGAGCTGACTGAAGCAGAAGATGAACTCTACAAGCGTACTGTGCTTGAACAGTTTGAACGCTTTGTGCAAGTGAATAAAAAGATTCCATCTGAAGTCCTTTCATCTCTGCAAAATATTGATGATGTTGGTCGTTTAGCCGATACAATTGCTGCGCATATGTCTCTGAAGCTAGAAGAGAAGCAGCAGATTCTTGAGATGTTAAGTAATAAAGAGCGTCTAGAGCATCTGATGGCGCTGATGGAATCAGAAATTGATCTGGTCGAAGTGGAGAAAAGAATCCGCGGCCGGGTTAAAAAACAGATGGAGAAAAGCCAGCGCGAGTATTATTTGAATGAGCAGATGAAGGCTATTCAAAAAGAGCTGGGTGATCTAGATGAATCTGGCACCAACGACATGGATGAGCTTAAGAACCGCATTGCTGATGCTAAAATGCCACAGGAAGCGTTCGATAAGACCATGGCGGAGTACAATAAACTTAAGATGATGTCTCCGATGTCAGCTGAGGCGACCGTTGTACGTGGCTATATCGATTGGATGCTTTCTATTCCTTGGTCTAAACGTTCAAAAGTGCGCCATGATATGAAGCGCGCTGAGAAGATATTGAACCAAGATCATTACGGCCTCGAAGAGGTTAAAGACCGCATCATTGAGTACTTGGCGGTCCAGAAGCGAGTTAAGAAGCTTAAAGGTCCAATTCTATGTCTTGTTGGGCCTCCTGGTGTAGGTAAAACCTCTCTAGGGCGTTCTATTGCGCGTGCAACCAATCGTGAATACGTACGTATGGCGTTAGGTGGTGTACGTGATGAAGCTGAGATTCGTGGTCATCGCCGTACTTATATCGGCTCGATGCCAGGTAAGCTATTACAGAAAATGGCGAAAGTTGGGGTGAAGAACCCGCTCTTTTTATTGGATGAGATCGATAAAATGGGTATGGATCAGCGTGGCGATCCAGCTTCAGCGTTATTAGAAGTATTAGACCCAGAACAAAACGGTAGCTTCAACGACCATTATTTAGAAGTTGATTATGACCTTTCAGACGTTATGTTTGTTTGTACATCCAACTCAATGAACATTCCTGGTCCTCTACTTGACCGTATGGAGATCATCCGGATACCGGGATATACGGAAGATGAGAAGCTAAATATTGCTCGAAACTACCTAATTGAAAAACAATTTAAGAATAATGGCCTAAAAACAGGTGAAGTAGACATTACAGATAGTGCCATCACGGGTCTTATCCGCTACTATACCCGCGAAGCCGGTGTTCGTGGTCTAGAGCGTGAAATCGCTAAGATCTGCCGTAAAGTTGTTAAAGATCTCGCGCTCGCCAGTAAGAAAGATACTGTTGTTATTGGTAGTGATGAGCTTGAGCATTACAGCGGCGTCCGTAAGCATAATTTTGGTATTGCTGAAGAGCAGGACCAAGTAGGATTAGTAACCGGTTTAGCGTGGACTCAAGTGGGTGGCGACATCCTAAGTATAGAGACCGCGGTTGTACCAGGTAAAGGTCGTCAGGTGACTACAGGTAGTCTCGGCGATGTAATGAAAGAATCGATACAAGCTGCACTGACTGTTGTGCGTAATCGTGCTGATTCTTTAGGTATCGCACCTGATTTTCATGAGAAGAAGGACGTGCATATTCACGTTCCTGAAGGTGCAACACCAAAAGATGGCCCAAGTGCGGGTATCGGTATGTGTACGGCTTTAGTCTCAGTTCTAACCAATATTCCGGTTAAAGCTGACGTGGCAATGACGGGCGAAATAACGCTTCGTGGACAAGTTTTACCTATTGGTGGATTGAAAGAAAAACTGCTTGCAGCGCATCGAGGTGGGATTAAAACCGTAATTATCCCTAAGGAAAATGAGCGCGATTTGAAGGAAATTCCCGACAATATCAAAGCAGATCTCGATATTAAGGCGGTTAAGTGGATCGATGAGGTACTTGAGGTCGCACTTAAATTTCAGCCAAAACCGATAGAGCAAGAGGGTGAGAAAGTGGTCACTGCAAAGGAAAAGTCAGCAAAAGCTGAGCCGGAGCAAATAAAGCCACATTAGAGTTCATCAGGTGTAGAAAGGTGCTCAAGTTGTCTTGACACCCCTTTCTACCGCTTGGTATAAATGCTTACCATCTTGCTGGGCATGGACAACGGATAAACTAAAAATAACGATCTATTTAAAGGGGAACAACGTGAATAAGTCTGAACTGATCGACGCTATCGCAGCTTCAGCCGACATTCCTAAAGCAGCCGCTGGTCGCGCACTTGACGCAACTCTAGAAGCGGTTACTGGTGCACTACAGAATGGTGATTCTGTGGCACTTGTAGGTTTCGGCACATTTTCTGTAAAAGAGCGCGCAGCTCGTACAGGTCGCAACCCGCAGACTGGCAACCCAATTGAGATTGCCGCTGCTACACTGCCAACTTTCAAGCCTGGTAAGGCTTTGAAAGACGCAGTAAATAAGTAAGATCTGATCGCGTCACGATCTTACTTTAGGGAGTGGTAGCTCATTTATGGGCTACCCGACCTTCAAACCGGCTCTAAATGGTTTGCAGGTCTCGGGTTAAAATCCCGTTAGGAGCGGTAGTTCAGTTGGTTAGAATACCTGCCTGTCACGCAGGGGGTCGCGGGTTCGAGTCCCGTCCGTTCCGCCAACTATGTAGTGTTCGTTTTACGTTCCTATATAGATCAAGTAGCTGATTCCTTTATAGGATAAAGCTCTAGAATTTCAGAAAGGCGCTTTCATTGAGAATGCGCTTTTTTTATGTGTAATGATTACTGCCGGGTTAAGAGGGCACAATGCTACAGTCCATTCGGGATAACTCTCAAGGAATAGTCGCCAAGATCATCGTTGGTTTGATTGCGGTTACGTTTGCTTTATTTGGTGTTGAGTCACTTGTCAGTTTAACAGCGGGCAGCAATGCGCCAGCTACCGTTAACGGTGCTGAAATAAGTCAACAAGAACTCTATCAGGGTGTGCAGCTTCAGCGTCGTCAGATGCTTTCTCAAATGGGAGATGATGCAGATCCGGCGCTACTTGATGAAAACTTGATCAGCAATATGGTATTGGAAGGCTTAATCGAGCAGTCCATTCTTGTACAGTCTGCAGAAAATCAAGGTTTGACTTTCTCCGACGCAATGATTGATCAGTTGATTTTAACAACGAAAGATTTTCAACAGGACGGTAAATTTAACCGTGCACAGTTTGAAGCTGTGCTGCGTAATGCCGGCCTGACGCCATTGATGTATCGCGCTCTGGTTCATAAAGAGAAGGTGACAGAGCAGGAGCGTGTCGCTTACATGTTATCTGCATTCACACTGCCTTCAGAGCTTAAAACGATTGCTGAGCTCGATAGTCAGACACGTGATCTACGCTACTTTACACTGTCTGCAGACCCTGTTCGTCAATCTGTTTCTGTGACAGAAGATGAAATTGCTGAATACTTTGCAGCTAATAGTGGTCAGTTTTTAACAGAAGAACAGGTCGCTATCGAATACCTATTACTTGAGCGCTCGGCGCTAGAAGCGGGTATCGAAATTTCAGATCAACAGCTTCAGAATGCTTATCAGCTTCTGGTTGATAACTACCAAGCGCAAGAACTTCGCCATTCGGCACATATTCTTATTGAGATCTCTGATCAGCAGGATGAGGCTGCGGCTAAAGCAAAAGCTGATGCACTAGTGGCACGTATTGCTGCAGGCGAAACATTTGAAGAGGTTGCAAAAGCTGAATCGGATGACCCCGTATCAGCAGAGATGGGTGGTGATCTGGGCGTTAATGAAAAAGGTGTTTTCTCACCTGAATTTGAAGACGCGCTTTATGCATTAGAAGCAGAGGGTGTATCTGACCCAGTGCGAACTGAGTTTGGCTACCATATCATTAAGTTAGTCGAAGTGGTTGCGAGCGAAACGCCTACGTTTGAGCAAGCTAAAGCTGAACTACAGAGTGACTTAATAAGCCAGCAGTCTGAGGAAGAGTACGTTGCTCAGCTTGAGCAGTTGGCTGATGTGTCTTTCTCATCGGGTGATCTTGTAGAGCCCGCTGGTGCTTTAGGGCTAACCATTCAGAAAACGGATCTGTTTTCTCGCAGTGGCGATGAAAATGAAGTGACATCAAACCCTAAAGTCTTAGGTGTTGCATTCGATCCTGAGTTGATCAAAGAGGGACTAAACAGCACACCGATCGAGCTAGATTCAGGTCGTGCACTTGTGCTTCGTGTCGTTGATCATCAGCTGCCGCGTGAAAAGACACAGGAAGAAGTATCTGATCTGATTAAAGATACGCTGATAGAAGAAAAAGCAGAGACTGCTTTGAACGCTCAAGCGGCAGAGATCATTGCTAAGCTTCAGCAAGGTGATGCAATCGACAGCGTTGCACAAGGGAACAGCGTTATCGTAAAAGAAGCGGTGACGCGTAGCGAGCAAGATGTGGCTCAAGAGATTCGTGTTGCCGCATTTAAACAGCCAAAGCCTAAAGATAAAACAAGCTTTGCCGTGGTTGATATGCTCGATGGTAGTAAGTCTATCTTAGCCGTTGATGCGGTGAAGACAGCAGAGGTTGAGCTTAAGCAAGATGAGCTGCGCTTTATGGGAATGATGTTAAATAACCGTAAAGGGCAGCAAGATTATCAAGACCACTTGAGCCAGCTTAAAGAAAAAGCTGAGATCAAGCGTCTGTAATAATTGCCTAGTCTTTATAATAAAAAAACCACCTTCGGGTGGTTTTTTTGTTTCAGCACGGCAGTTAGTGTTAAAATTATGATTGCTTATGTTGTTATCTACTTGTTAATAAAGGATTATTAAAGAATGCTACGTACCCGTTTTCTCAGCGCAGTTTGTTGTATCTCCTTGCTTGGAGGTTGTGCCTCTTTTGAAGCACCTTCCTATTCGCCTGATTATCAATCGATCGATGCTCTTAAATCTAAGTCACTGAACAGCCTTTCCCTCGGGGAATTTTCACCTATGGATTCAAAGGCTAGTGTTAATAGAATTTCGCTAAGAGCCGCAACTTTCAAAGCAAAGCAGGGAACGTTCACTGAGTATTTTAAAGAGGCTTTACAGGCAGATTTGACTGAAATTGGAATTTATAGCCCTGACTCATCACTAGTGATCAGTGCAACACTTCTAGAAAATGACCTTGATATTTCTGGTTTTAGTAAAGGCTACGGAATGATGAAAGTGCGTTTAGAAATTAAGCGTGGTGATCAGTCATTGTTCGATAAGGTTTATGACGCGAATACTGAATTTGAGTCATCGTTTGCTGCTGCTGTCGCTGTACCTAAAGCCCAAACAGAGTATCCGGTATTAGTTAAGACATTATTAGCTAAAGTCTATATCGATCAGGAATTTGTTAAAGTGGTATCAAAGCTATGAATAATATGATTAAACTCTGCAAGGCTTCTTTGTTAGTGATATCGGCAGCGTTTCTTGCTGCCTGCTCCCACCCTATAACAATTTCTCCTATCGATACACCGGATAAAAGTGGCAGAGTAAGTAGTAAGAATGCTGCGTATGTGATGACTGATGCACAGCGTAAGCATAAGGTTACGACTCCAGGCGGCGGCGGGGATAAGATAGATTATCAGCCATACAGAGATCTGGAAAAAGCAATTCGTGATGCGTTAAGCTCTGTTTATGAAAATGTAATAGTTGTTTCTTCAAAAGATGATACTCAAGCTTTTATTGATAATGAAATTAGTTATGTTTTCACGCCAGTTGTCCATACCTCTTCAAGTTCTGATTCTGTCTTTACGTGGCCTCCGACTAAGTTTGGAATTGAGTTGAATTGCTCCGTGATGAATGCCGCAGGTGAGGAAATAGCCTATTTTACTGTTGAAGGAAATGGCGCTGCCGAGTTCTCTGAATTTAAATCTGATTTTGGTTTGGCTGGTAGGCGAGCTGCTAGTGATTTATCAAATAAACTAAGAGAAAAGTTACTTTCGCAACCCGATTTACATTAAAACTAGGCTGGGGGTTAAGCTCTATATGTCCCGTATGAATAAATTTTTATTATTACTTCTCTCGCACGGAGGTATAGGTTTTATAGGCTTTTCTCTCGGTATCTACTTGCTTCCGGTTATCACGGCACCAGCTGCACCGACTTCGGCGGTGATGGCTTCTGCGCTGTCTCAAAGTGAATACCAAGGGGAGTTTGTTAAAACCTTAACAGACAGTGATTTTTTGCATTGGGGGGAAGGGAAGTTATTAGTGGGGCCTCAGCAGATAGCGCTAGAGGGCAAGCTTGCCCCTGGCCCTGATTACAAATTGTATCTCTCTCCCACATTTATTGAGACCGAAGCTGCATTTATGGTCAACAAAGCCAGTATGGTTCAAGTAGGGGATGTACAAACGTTTGACGGCTTTGTCATCTCAGTACCGCAAACTGTGGATGTTACCCAATACACAACGGTGATTATCTGGTGTGAGACCTTTTCTCAGTTTATTACCGCCGCTTCCTATCGCTAGTTTTTGCTTAATGCTATTTGCTACTGATCGATGGTTTGCTACTCGTGATTAGCGGGTAGCAAATACAGTACGCAATTGTGGATCAACCAATTGGCTCGCGGGTGTAATGGTTTTACGCTGCCATGGAATTAAACCAAAATACCAACAGCGCCAGAAGTTAACGCTGGCCTGCGGATTCTCCTCAAGCAGTGCTTCTAAGGTTTGTACTTTACCAATCTCCACCCCTAACGCCTCTTTAAAGGTAAGGTAGACAAACTTTGAACAAAACTGTCGCTTAGAATCAAATTTGAAACCTAAGTGATACAGCTTGCCCATTCTTGGCTCTGCTACCTCCTTTAAGCGTGAAACCTGATCTGCCGATAAACCATCCTTTACCCGCATGATGCTCACTTCGCTATTGGTGGTTCTAGCGAGAAACTTACGCAAAGGGCAGCGAGTGACAGTAGGGACTGCGCTCTCCATCACAAACCATTCATCGTTTTCTTTCACAATAAAGCCAACGTGAGAGGTCCAGCTGCCAGTACCCTTTGCGACTTGGCGATAGAGAAAGCTATCGATAGAGATAAAAATGATATCGCCTTCGCTAATACTGTTCTTAACTTGTTGCTCTAATTGGTCTAGCTGCTGAGTTTTCATGCTTGTCCCGGTCTCTCTTGTCTGCGTTATTTGCAATTGAGTATCGGCTTTTGCCTGTTTTAGTACCAAATAAAGCGACCAGGTATTATATTTCGATACCTTATGTCTCAACAGTTTGAGGCGTAGTCGGTACAATAGCGCTTTCGAACTTCTTGTTGAGTAATTGTAATGCGCATACTTCTCCTCTCTGCTTATGATGCTGATAGCCATGTTTATTGGCGAGAAGGCCTGGTTAGCCATCTACCAGAGCATGAGTGGACGGTACTGGCGCTACCGGGTCGTTATTTTAGTTGGCGAATGCGGGGAAACAGTTTGAGTTGGGCATTTGGTGAGGCTGAAACCTTGGCCAAGCCTTATGATTTGGTGATCGCGACATCAATGACCGACCTCTCAGCGTTACGAGGTTTTGTCCCATCTTTAGCGAATACGCCCACCCTTGTTTATTTTCATGAAAACCAGTTTGCTTATCCTGCGTCCGGTAAAGAGTTCAAAAGTGTTGAGCCATGTATTCTTAACTTATATACGGCCTTGGCGGCGGACTATTGCTTGTTTAATAGTGAGTATAATCGCCAGACACTGCTCGATGGCGCTGAAGCGCTATTAGCAAAACTACCTGACCATGTGCCTAAAGGGATTATAGAGCGGATTCAGGAGCGTTCAGCGATCTTGCCAGTGCCATTGAATCAAGACAGTTATCTGCAGCCAGATGAAAAGCAGGACGAGTTTCATATTACTTGGAACCATCGCTGGGAGTTTGATAAAAACCCGCAGCTGCTGTTAGACGCAATGCAGGTGCTAGATAATAGCGGTGCTCAATTTACCTTGCATGTGGTGGGTCAACAGTTCAGAAAAGTACCTAAACAGTTTGAACAACTCAAAAACAAACTGGGAAATAAAATTGGCCATTGGGGTTATATGCAATCTAGGGCTGACTATCAGCAGTTGTTACAACAGTCGGATGTTGTGCTTTCAACGGCCCTGCATGATTACCAAGGCATCGCAGTACTAGAAGGTGCCGCAGCGGGTGCTTATCCGGTTGTACCTGATCGTTTAGCTTATAAAGAGCTATTTCCAGCCGAGTGTCGTTACAGTGAAACAGCAGAGGTTGATGCCTTAGCTGGATCTTTACAGCAGCTCATCGCCGAGAAAGCACAAGGTAAGCGAAGGGCAAGGGTCGATGTTTCTCACTTAGGATGGACGGCAATGGCAGAGCATTACCGTCATATCATCACTAAGATTGTAGAAAGGTAGGGTTTTGAATCGTTAATTAAAGGCGGCGCGTATTAAACTTGCGGCCTTTAATCTTACCTTTGTTAAGGCTTTCTACCGCAGAACGGGCCACTTTAGAATCAACCGCAACATAAGCGACATAGTCGAGTATATTGATCTTACCTACCTGCTTACCATCAAT
>Ga0193960_1000351_pt1 | contig 19177 bp, 18 predicted proteins | sample FB_3_MG_FD_140338 | JGI IMG/M metagenome (GOLD analysis project Ga0193960, IMG submission 140338) | Microbial mat bacterial communities from the Broadkill River, Lewes, Delaware, United States - FB_3_MG | ecosystem: Environmental > Aquatic > Freshwater > River > Microbial mats | place: USA... | reverse complement strand
GATCATGCCACAGGTATTGTTATTGGTGAAACAAGTATTATTAAAGATTTTGTAAAAATTTATCAAGGTGTAACTCTTGGAGCTCTTCAAGTTTCTAAAGAAATGAAAAACACCAAAAGACATCCAACCGTTGAGGCTAATGTTACTATTTATGCCAATGCAACTATATTAGGTGGAAATACTGTAATTGGAGAGAACAGTACCATAGGTGGAAACGTATGGATTACGGAGTCCATTCCAAAAAACTCAGTGGTATATCACACTCATGAAATTAAACTTAAACAAAAATATAAATAGTGGAACATAAAAATATATTTCATTTTATTGGAAAAACTCCGATAGTTAAGGTTCAGAATTTATTGATTAATGAGAGTGTATCATTATACCTTAAATTAGAAGGAAATAATCCTGCCGGAAGTGTTAAGGACAGAGCTGCATATAATATGATTTCTTCAGCAATTGAACGAAAAGATATTAAAAAAGGAGATTATTTAATTGAGGCAACCAGCGGAAATACAGGGATAGCACTAGCAATGATTGCACAACAATTTGGACTTAAAATAGAATTAGTTATGCCTGAAAACTCCACAAAAGAACGCATTCAAACCATGGAAGCCTATGGGGCTAAAGTTACGCTAACATCATCGGATGTTGGTATAGAAGGCGCCAGATCTTACGCTGAGAAACAAGTAATAGATAAAGGTTATTATATGCTCGATCAATTTGCAAATGAAGATAACTGGAAAGCTCATTACAAACATACAGGTCCAGAAATTTGGAATAATACTTCTGGTGAAATTACTCATTTTGTTTCAGCCATGGGCACCACTGGAACTATTATAGGAACATCTACTTATTTAAAAGAAAAGAATATAAACATTCAAATTATAGGAGCTCAACCAACTGATGATTCAAGAATACCAGGTATTAGAAAATGGTCTAAAGAGTTTCTTCCAAAAATATTTGATCCTAATAAAGTGGATCAAATTATTGAAGTAAGTGAAGAAGAGGCAAGAATTATGACTAAAAAACTAGCAAAAGAAGAAGGTGTTTTTTCTGGAATGAGTGGTGGTGGTGCTGTCGCAGCAGCTTTAAAACTTGCTAAAAACTTAACAAAAGGAACTATTGTCACTGTTATACCTGATAGAGGTGATCGTTATTTATCTTCCGATTTATTTGAATAAAACGTTGTAGTATTTTAAGTTATTTTAACATTGATTGTCAATTGCTTTTATTGTACTTTTGTTAGTCAAATTATATAATTTTCATACTATGAGAAAAATTCAAATGGTTGATCTATTAGGTCAATATGATCATATACAAGAACAAATAGATTCAAAAATATTAGAAGTTGTAAAATCAGGTGCTTATGTTAACGGACCAGAGGTACATAACTTCCAAAAAGAATTCGAAGAATACTTAGATGTTAAGCATGTAATTCCTTGCGCAAATGGAACAGATGCACTTCAAATCTCAATGATGGGATTAGGTTTAAAACCTGGTGATGAAGTTATTACTGTAGATTTCACATTTGCAGCAACTGTTGAAGTAATTGGACTTTTAAATTTAACTCCTGTTTTAGTTGATGTTGAAAAAAATACATTCAACATGGATATTGAAGCTCTTAAAAAAGCAATTACTCCTAAAACAAAAGCTATTGTACCTGTTCATTTATTTGGACAGTGTGCAAATATGGAAGCTGTTTTAGAAATTGCAAAAGAACACAACTTATTTGTAATTGAAGATACTGCACAAGCAATTGGGGCTGACTATACTTTTAGTGATGGAACTAAAAAGAAGGCAGGAACAATGGGAAATGTAGGGACAACATCTTTTTTTCCATCAAAAAACTTAGGTTGCTATGGTGATGGTGGTGCTATTTTTACAAATGATGATGAATTAGCTCATACTTTAAGAGGAATGGTTAATCATGGAATGTACAAACGTTACTACCATGATGTTGTAGGTGTAAATTCAAGATTAGATAGTATTCAAGCAACTATTTTAAGAATTAAATTACCTCATTTAGATACATATTGTCAAAAAAGAAATGAAGCTGCAGCTGCTTATACAAAAGCATTTGAAGGAAATGAAAACATTACTACTCCAGTAATAAGTCCATTTACTACACATGTTTTCCACCAGTACACATTACAAGTTAAAAATGTTGATAGAAATGCATTACACCAACATTTATTAGATAATGGAATTCCAAATGGAATTTATTATCCTGTGCCGTTACATAGTCAAAAAGCTTATACAGATTCACGTTATAAAGAATCAGATTTTGAAGTAACAAACGAATTAATAAATACTGTAATATCATTACCAATGCACACAGAGCTAGATAATGAACAAATAGAATTTATTACTTCAACTATTTTAAACTTCATTAATAAATAATGAAATCAATTTTAGTAACCGGAGGTTTAGGATTTATTGGATCACATACAGTTGTAGAACTTCAAAACAAAGGTTTTGAAGTTCTTATAATTGACAACTTATCTAACACAACAATTGAAGTTTTAGATAAAATAACATCAATTACGAATAAGAAACCTCAATACTTTAATATCGATTTAAAGGACAAAGTTTCTGTTCAGAAATTTTTTAATGAAAATAAAGTGGATGGTGTTATTCATTTTGCTGCTTCAAAGGCTGTAGGAGAAAGTGTTGAAAAACCTTTAGAATACTATGAAAATAATATTGGGTCATTAGTTTATTTGCTACAGGAAATGAATACCCACAAGGTTAAAAATTTTATTTTTAGCTCATCATGCACGGTTTATGGACAAGCTGATGAATTACCAATTACCGAAAATGCTCCTATTAAACCTGCAGAATCTCCATATGGAAATACAAAGCAAATTGGAGAAGAAATTATAAGCGATTCAACAAAAGTTTCAGATTTATCCGCAATTGCTTTGCGTTATTTTAATCCTATTGGCTCACATGAATCTTCAAAAATTGGTGAATTACCAATTGGTGTTCCCCAAAATTTAATACCTTTTGTTGTTCAAACGGCTGCTGGAATTCGTAAAGAACTATCTGTTTTTGGTGGTGACTATAATACCCCTGACGGAACTGCGGTTAGAGATTATATTCATGTAGTTGATTTGGCAAAAGCTCATATTGTAGCTCTTGGTAGATTGCTTGAAAACAAAAACAAGCAGTCATTTGAGGTTTTTAATATTGGTACTGGAAAAGGAAATTCTGTTTTAGAAGTAATCCAATCATTTGAAAAAGTAACAGGAAAAAAGGTCAATTATAAAATAGTTGGTAAACGTGAAGGAGATATTACTGCTGCATTTGCTGATACTACTATTGCAAATAAAGAATTAGGATGGAAAGCTGAACTTACGTTAGATGAAGCTTTACTTTCAGCCTGGAAATGGCAAGAAACATTATAATAAAAAAAAGCCTCTGAAATCTCAGAGGCTTTTTTACCTACTGCTAAATCCCATTCATCGATAGTTAAGTTATACATATCCTTTTTAATCTATATTCAGCTTACCACTTTGCTAACTTCGTATTAAAATTATAATTAGTATATATGAAGTCATCGATTCTAACATTATTTATTTTTATTACTGCGGTAATAAATTTGAATGCGCAAGATTCTGAAAAGGACTCTCATATTGTTACTATTGGAGTTCCAGAAGTTGCATTACTTGATTTAGAATCTACGCAAGAGAAATCTTTAAATTTTAATTTAACTGCTCCAACAGAAGCTGGTAATCCAGTTAACACAACAAAATTTGATTACAATATTTGGTTAAATTATTCGTCTATTATTGAATCTTCTTCAACGAGGAAAGTTGACGTTCAAATAACGAATGGAAAAATTCCTGATGGGTTAATGTTAAGAATATACGCTTGGGGAGATAATGGTAATGGTAAAGGAGCATTGGGTAAGTCTAATTATTTAGTTGAACTTAAAGAGACACAACCAACCACAATAATAAATAGTATTGGTAGTGCATATACAGGAAATGGACCAAACAAAGGTCATAGAATTCTGTATTACCTAACAAGAAGTTCTGAAAATGATTTCTATTCAAAATTAGATTCGGACCAATCAAATACGCTAACTATTACATATACTCTTTCAGACGATTAAAAAAAAAGCCTCTGAGATTTCAGAGGCTTTTTTTTATAACAAATTATGAAATTATGCTGCACCTCCGGCAGTTACGTTTCTATCAATTTTACGCATTAATCCTTGTAAAACTTTACCTGGACCAACTTCAATAAATTCAGTTCCTCCATCAGCAATCATAGCCTGAACACATTGTGTCCATCTTACTGGAGCAGTTAATTGAGCAATTAAATTTTCTTTAATCTCATCAGGACTTGTAACAGCTTTTGCTACTACATTTTGATAAACTGGGCAAGTAGGTTCACTAAAGACAGTATTGCTGATAGCTTCAGCAAGTTCTTCTCTTGCAGGTTCCATTAAAGGAGAGTGAAAAGCTCCACCAACAGGCAATTTTAAAGCTCTTTTTGCTCCTTTTTCTTTAAGTACTTCACATGCTTTATCAATTGCTGTAATTTCTCCAGAAATAACTAACTGACCTGGGCAATTGTAATTTGCAGCTACTACAACTCCATCAACACCTGCACAAATTTCTTCAACAACAGTATCTTCTAAACCTAAAACTGCAGCCATTGTAGATTCTTGAGCTTCACATGCTTTTTGCATTGCCAATGCTCGTTGTGAAACTAACTTTAATCCATCTTCAAATGTTAATACTCCATTAGCAACTAATGCCGAAAGTTCACCTAATGAATGTCCTGCCACCATTTCTGGTTTAAAGTCATCTCCTAAAGTTTTAGCTAAAATTACTGAATGTAAAAATATAGCAGGCTGAGTAACCTTTGTTTGCTTTAATTGTTCAGCAGTTCCTTCAAACATAATATCAGTAATAGGAAAACCTAAAATTTCATTTGCTTGTTCAAAAAGTTGTTGTGCCAATGGTGAGTTTTCATACAAATCTAAACCCATCCCTGTAAATTGTGCTCCCTGACCTGGGAAAATATATGCTTTCATAATATTATTTTCTAAATTAATTTAAAAAAGCAAAAATAGGAATTATTTGCTATATTAGTATCAACTAACTACAAATGAATTACAAACAAAAATCTGAGGCTTTAACTATTTATTTAATTTTAGCTTCTATGTTTATTGCTTCACTAGTTGCTTCAAATTTAATTTTCCAAAAATTCTTTTATTGGAACCCTTTTGGTTGGTTTAAATTTGAACTATCGGTTGGGATTTTACCTTATCCTATTACCTTTTTAATTACAGATATTATATCAGAAATTTATGGTAGAAAAAAAGCAAATCAAGTTGTAGTTGCGGGTATATTTGCCTCCATTTTTTCAATGGTGATAATTCTTATTGCCAATTACACTCCCGCTATTGAAAACTCTCCTATAAACAATGAATTATTTACTAAAGTTTTTGGACTTTCACCTATTGCCGTTTTGGCTTCCATGCTAGCATATTTGTTTGCTCAATTTGTTGATATTAGAATATTTCATTTTTGGAAACGAAAAACCAAAGGCAAACATTTATGGTTTAGAAATAATTTTTCTACATTTTCATCTCAATTTATTGACACCTTCACAGTAGTTGCACTTTTATGTAGTTTTCAGGTTTTACCTTGGAGTTTATTTAAAACCTTATTAATAAGTGGTTTTCTTTTTAAAGTATTAATTGCATTATTGGATACACCTATTCTTTATTTCATCGTATACCTATTTAGAAGACGATTTAATCTAAAATTTGGAGAAGAAATAAACCTAATTCACTGAAAGACAACATCTATTATTTCATTCAAAAATAAAAAATGGCATATTTTTTGGAATATACAGTTAATAAGTTAGAAATGAAGCTAATACAACTCTGTAAATGAAACATAAAGTAAATGACTTGATCATCACTAAAAAGAAACATTTGCATTATAAAAACTTATTATGATTTTTATTTTATTAAAAAGAACATTCATCTTTCTTGGTATATTGATAATGTCATCAAACTGTACGAACTCAGAAACAGGGTCTAACAATTTAACTTGTATTGATATTAAAATAAAAGAAATATTGATGAATGAAGTTACAAATCCACCTACTCAGGTTTGGAAATGGGAGGATAATGGTAACACTTATTATTACATAACATCGGATTGTTGCGATCAATACAATTACCTTTACACAATTAATTGTGAAATAGTTTGCGCTCCTGATGGCGGAATTACAGGAAATGGAGATGGAAATTGTCCCGAATTTTCTTCAGAAATAATAAAAACTTTAATTTGGGAGGATAAAAGAAATTAGGCCCACATAATCAGAAACTTATTTAAGAGGCCTTTTTTTAATCATCCCTCCTTTGGTATCTTTAATACTATTCATAATAACAAAAGCATTGGAGTCAATTTTATCAATTTCTGTTTGTAAACGTGCTATTTCCAACCTTGTTATTACGGTATAAAGAACATCAATTTCTTTTAAAGTTGCACCTTTTTTACCAAATCCACCTTTACCAGAATATATAGTGACACCTCTTCCAAGGTTTTCAGTAATCATTAATCTTATCTCTTCACTACTATTTGATATAATGGTTATTCCTGTATATTCTTCAACACCTTCAATAATAAAATCTACCGTTTTTGAAGCTGCTATATATGTTAACATTGCATATAAAGCGACTTCAATTGACATAATATAAGCACCAAAAGAGAAAATTATTATATTAAAAATTAAGATTACATCTCCAATTGTAGCACCCGTTTTCTTACTAATATAAATTGCTAATACTTCCGTTCCGTCTATTACAGCTCCACCACGAATAGCCATTCCAATTCCTCCTCCCAAGAAAAACCCTCCAAATACAGCTATCAATAATTTATCTGAAGTTATCAAAGGATAAGGGAAAAAATGTACGGTTATAGCCAATAATACAATAGCTAATACACTTTTAAATGCAAATTGTTTACCTATTTGTGAGTATCCAAGAATTATAAAAGGTAAATTAATAATTATAATCAGTATTGATAATGAAAAACCAGTAGTTTCAGAAATTAATAATGAAATCCCCATGGCTCCACCATCAATAAATGAATTTGGCAATAAAAACCCTTTTAGTCCAAAACCTGCAGAAATTACTCCTATTAAAATAAAAAAGATATCATGAATAATATGATTCTTTTCCACTTTTAGAGATTTTTGTTTAGCAGCTAATTCTTCTTGGTAAATTTCCTTTTGCATCATTATCCTATTAAAAAAAATATAAACTATTCAATTGAAATTATAACTTTAAGCCCTTCACTGTTTCTTACATTAAAAACTGTACCATCTTCAAACATTAAATATTGACCTTTAACGCCTTTTAATTTTCCTGAATAAACATGATTTTTCTCAAGATTTAATGATTTTATCTTGGTTGGGTATTGGAGAACCGGATAATTAATTTCTGTAATTTTACCATTATTTTCTAAAAAATACTCTTTAGCTTCTTCTGGGATATACTTTTTTAACTTTTCTCTTTCCTCAAAAAGATCAGCTTCTAAAATATTATTTTTCAGCATTTTTTGCCAACTTGTTTTGTCGGCAACATATTCTTTTAATGCAACTTCAGTAATTCCTGCCAAGTATCTATTTGGAACTTCAACAATTTCAATTGCTTTTGTAGCACCTTGATCTATCCACCTTGTTGGCACTTGTGTTTTACGAGTAACACCTACTTTCACATTGCTAGACAAGGCCAAATAAACAATATGAGGTTTCAATTGCACTTGTTTTTCATAGGCTAGATCTCTATCCTCAATTCCTAAATGTGCTTTACTTAACTCAGGTTTCATAATCCAATCTCCTACTTGAGCACTATTATAAAAGCAATCATAACAAAATCCTTGTCTAAAAATTTTTTTTTCTAAACCACAGCACAAACATTGATAACCATCAAAACTAATTTCAATATCTCTATTGATCAATTGATTTAAATTTAAAAAATCATTTTCCACATCTAAATAATACTGAACCTCATCATTTAGTTCAGTCTTCATTTTTTTTAAAATTGTTTGATATTGCATAAAAAGTTTTACTAAATTTAACATGCTAAAGATACTTAATAAAACATGCCATTTACAATAGTTAATTCAATAATTTCTTGGTTTCTAAAAAAAAGAAAACATCAAATGGAACTTTTTTTGAAATATCCCTATGATGTTCAAAATGAGCTTTTATTTAAGTTATTAAATAAAGCCAGAAACACGGAAATTGGTATAACTCATGATTTTACAAATTTAAACTCCTATTCCGATTTTAAAAATAAAGTACCTATTCAACAATATGAATCTATTGAGCCTTTAATTACCCGAGCTAGAAAAGGAGAACAAAATATTTTTTGGCCTACTGCTATTAGATGGTTTGCGAAATCAAGCGGAACGACAAATGCAAAAAGTAAATTTATACCTGTTAGTGACGAGGCTTTGGAAGATTGCCATATGAAAGCAGGTAAAGATATGCTTTGCTTATATTTTAATAATAATGAAGACGCTCAACTTTTCACAGGAAAAGGATTAAGACTTGGAGGAAGTAGTGCTGTTTATGAAGATAACAACTCATATTTTGGTGATTTATCGGCAATAATTATAGAAAACATGCCTTTTTGGGCTGATTTTAGTAGCGCCCCTAAACAGGAAACTGCCTTAATGAGTGAATGGGAAACAAAAATTGAGGCAATTATTGATGAAACGATTGATGAAGATATTACTAGCTTAGTTGGAGTTCCATCATGGATGCTTGTTTTATTAAACAAGGTTTTAGAAAGAACTGGGAAAGAAAATATATTAGAAGTATGGCCTAATCTTGAAGTTTACTTTCATGGCGGTGTAAACTTTAATCCATATAGAGAACAATTCAAAAAATTAATTCCGAAAACAAGTTTTAAATATTACGAAACTTACAATGCGTCTGAAGGTTTTTTTGCTATCCAAGATGTTAACAATTCCTATGATTTATTGTTAATGCTGGATTATGGAATTTTTTATGAATTTATTCCAATGGATAAATTTGATGGTGAAAATTCTGAAGCAATTCCTTTATCAGAAGTAGAATTAAATAAAAATTATGCCCTGGTTATCACTTCCAACGGTGGATTATGGAGATATTTAATTGGAGATACCGTAAAATTCACCTCTTTAAATCCACATCGTATTAGAATAACGGGAAGAACTAAACATTTTATAAATGTTTTTGGTGAAGAATTAATTATTGAAAATGCTGAAATTGCATTAAAAAAGGCTTGCTTAAAAACATCCTGTGAGGTTTCTGATTATACCGTAGCACCAATTTTTATGAATGGGAATGGGAATGGTGGACATGAATGGTTAATTGAGTTTCGAAAAAGACCAAAGTGTATTAATGAATTCACTGAAATTTTAGACACTACATTGAAAGAAATTAATTCTGATTATGAAGCCAAGCGCTACAACGATTTAACTCTGGGAAGACCAAAAATAAATATTGCTCACGAAGGTTTATTTTATACGTGGTTAAAACAAAAAGGAAAATTAGGTGGACAGAATAAAGTTCCAAGGCTGTCTAACTCAAGAAATCTTTTAGAAGAACTCTTAAAAATTACAACTTTAGTTAATTAAATTTTACGTTCAATTACGTAATTAACCATTGTTAAAAGAGATTGTTTGTATTCTGAATCTGGATAATCCGCTAAAATACTTAAAGCCTTTGTTTGGTATTCTTTCATTTTTTGAGTGGTATATTCAATACCTCCCTTTTCTTTTACAAAAGATATAACTTCCTTAACACGTTTCTTATTTTTATTATGGTTTTTAACAGAGTTTATCAACCATTTTTTCTCTTTATCAGAACAATTATTAATTGCATAGATAAGTGGAAGTGTCATTTTTTGCTCTTTAATATCAATACCTGTTGGCTTTCCTATTTTAGCTTCTGTATAATCAAACAAATCATCTTTTATTTGAAAGGCAATTCCAATTAATTCACCAAAAGTTCTCATTTTCTCAACTTCTTCAATTGAACTTCCAACTGATGCTGCTCCAATTCCACAACATGCAGCAATTAATGTTGCCGTTTTCTGACGAATTATTTCAAAGTAAATGTCTTCTGTGATATCTAGTTTACGTGCCTTTTCAATTTGAAGTAATTCTCCCTCACTCATTTCACGTACTGCAACAGATATCAATTTTAAAATATCAAAATCATCATTATCAATAGAAAGTAATAATCCTTTAGACAATAAAAAATCTCCAACTAAAACTGCAATTTTATTTTTCCATAAAGCATTAACAGAGAAAAAACCTCTTCTTCTATTACTATCATCAACAACATCGTCATGTACTAATGTTGCTGTATGAATTAACTCAATAATTGAAGCTCCTCTATAAGTGCGTTCTTCAAACTTTCCTTCTGAAACCATTTTTGCCACTAAAAAAACAAACATTGGTCTCATTTGCTTTCCTTTACGGCGAACTATATAATGGGTAATTCTATTTAAAAGTGGAACTTTTGTAGCCATGGCCTCTCTGAATTTACTTTCAAAGAGTTCCATTTCGTTAAGTATGGGTTGTTTTATTTGTTCTACTAGCTTCATTAAGAAATCAAAAGTAAGAAAAATAGTTTAACTTTTATTTGCTAATTGCCCACAAGCCGCATCAATATCCTTACCTCTGCTTCGGCGAACATTTACAATAATGTCATTCATTTCTAAAATGCTGATATAATCGGTTATTGCTTGTTTGTTGGCCTGTTGGAAATCTCCATCATCAATAGGGTTGTATTCTATTAAATTTACCTTACACGGTACATATTTACAAAACTTTACAAGCGCCATAATAGCCTCTCTATCATCATTAATTCCTTTCCAAACAACATATTCATAGGTAACTCTACTGTTTGTTTTAGCATACCAATACTCCAAAGATTCTCGTAAATCTTTCAAGGGAAATGATTCACTAAAAGGCATAATTTTGGCTCTTACTTCATCAATTGCAGAATGTAAAGAAACAGCCAAATTAAATTTCACATCATCATCGGCCAATTTTTTTATCATTCTAGGAACACCCGAAGTTGAAACTGTAATTCGCTTTGGTGACATTCCTAAACCTTCTTCAGAAGTAATTTTTTCAATTGCTTTTAACACATTGTTATAATTCATAAGTGGTTCACCCATACCCATAAAAACAATGTTAGAAAGCTTATGATTGTAATACAATAAACTCTCCTTATTAATAGCTGCTACTTGATCGTAAATCTCATCTGGATTTAGATTTCTCATTTTTTTCAAGCGTGCTGTCGCACAAAACAAACAATCTAAAGTACAACCAACTTGACTTGATACACAAGCTGTTGTTCTAGTACCTTGAGGAATTAAAACAGATTCTACAATTAACCCATCATGAAGTCTAACTGCATTTTTTACAGTTCCATCAGAACTGCGCTGCATATTATCAACCTCTATATGATTAATTACAAAATTTTCTTCAAGCATTTGGCGAGTATCTTTTGATATATTGGTCATATCTTCAAAAGAATGTGCACTTTTTACCCAAAGCCATTCATAAACTTGATTTCCTCTAAATGCCTTATCTCCATTTGCCACAAAAAAATTTCTTAATTCTTCTTTTGATAAAGCTCTTATATCCTTTTTTGTACTCATTTTAATTTCAAGTTTATATAAAGATTCCCGCATATGCGGGAATCAAATTACTTATAAAATTCTAAGTTAATTATTAGATAATTAACATTGCGTCTCCGTAAGAATAGAATTTATATTTTTCTTTTACTGCTTCTTCGTAAGCTTCCATTAAAAAATCATAACCTGCAAAAGCAGCTGCCATCATCATTAATGTTGATTTTGGAGTATGAAAATTGGTAATCATACAATTTGCAATACTAAAATCATACGGAGGGAAAATAAATTTATTTGTCCAACCATCAAATGAATTTAAACGTCCATTTGAAGAAACCGAACTTTCTAAAGCTCTGTTCACCGTAGTTCCAACGGCACATACTCTTTTCTTACCATCAATTGCTTTATTCACTATTTTAGTAGTTTCAGAATTTATAATAGCCTTTTCTGAATCCATCTTATGCTTTGATAAATCTTCAACCTCAACCGGGCTAAAAGTACCTAAACCTACGTGTAAAGTAACTTCAGAAAAATCAACTCCCTTAATTTCTAACCGTTTCATTAAATGTTTTGAAAAATGCAATCCAGCGGTTGGAGCAGCTACAGCACCTTCATGCTTAGCATAAATAGTTTGGTAACGCTCTGCATCTTCTGGTTCAACATCTCTTTGAATAAATTTAGGTAAAGGTGTTTCCCCTAAATCTTGTAATTTTTGTCTAAACTCTTCATAAGAACCATCATATAAAAAACGTAAAGTTCTTCCTCTTGAAGTTGTATTGTCAATAACTTCAGCTACTAAGCTTTCGTCATCACCAAAAAATAATTTATTTCCAATTCTAATTTTTCTTGCAGGATCTACTAATACATCCCATAATCTACTCTCAGCATTTAGCTCTCTTAATAAGAAAACTTCAATTCTTGCCCCAGTTTTTTCCTTTTCTCCATACATACGCGCAGGGAAAACTTTGGTGTTATTTAAAATAAATAAATCACCTTCATCAAAATATTCAATTAAATCTTTAAACTGGCGATGCTCAATAGTTTTTTCCTTTCTATTTAAAACCATTAAACGAGATTCATCTCTATGCTCTGCAGGATATTCTGCCAATAAATCGTCTGGTAATTCAAATTTAAACTTTGATAACTTCATGTGTGTATTTTTCTGTTTGTTTTAACGAACTGAAACACAGAGTAATAATGTTTTCTTGAAATTAAAAAACATTATAATCTTTATTTCGTCTCCATTTATTTTATAGAATGAGCGCAAATATACGACATCGAGATAGGCGTTGTCAAGTGATTTGCAATAAATCTTTGTTTTAGAGATTTTTAACGTGTCACATTTTCAAAGTCATTCCAGAAGTCTGGATATGATTTTGTTACAACATTTGACTCTTCTATTTGTAAAGACACCTTGGTAGCCAATGGCGCAAAAGCCATAGCCATCCTATGATCATCATAGGTTGCTACACTAATATTTTCAATTATTTTGTTTGAAGTTTTTAAATGCAAAGTTTCATTTGTAATAACTACTTCTCCTCCAAACTTTTCAATTTCATTTTTTAAAGCAACCAACCTATCGGTTTCCTTTATTTTTAAGGTATGAAGCCCTGTTAAAAAACATTCAATACCCAAGCCAAAGCATGTTACTGCAATTGTTTGCGCAATGTCAGGAGCATTTACCAAGTTCAAATTCATTAATTCTTCCCCATTTATTTGCTCAGATTTTTTTAATGTGATTGAATTTTCATTAAAAATAGTTGTAACTCCCAAGTTTTTATAAATAGCTGCTAACACTGAATCTCCTTGTAAACTATCTTTTTTATAAGATGTTAAGGTAACTTCAGAATTTGGACTTAAAGCTACTAAACTATAATAGTAGGATGCTGAACTCCAATCTGATTCAACAACAATATTCCTAGATTCAATAATTGGTTTTGGCTGAATATTTATAGTTTCCTGTTTCCAACTATATGTTATACCCAATTCTTCCAATAACTTCAGGGTCATTTTAATATATGGTACTGAAGTAACTTCACCTTTAAACTTTAGTTGCAATCCGTTTTCTAAAGTTGGGGCTATTAATAAAAGTGCTGAAATATATTGACTACTAACATTTCCTTCAATTTCAACCCTATCTTTTACAAGTTTTTTTCCAACAATTTTTAAAGGTGGAAATCCATCCTTTTCTAAATATTCAATATCGGCTCCTAAATCTTTTAAAGCATCAACCAATATTTTTATAGGTCGATTTTTCATTCTTGATGAACCTGTTAAAACAATTTCAGAATTTTCCTTTACAGAAAAATATGCAGTTAAAAAACGCATTGCCGTACCAGCATGACCAATATTAATTTCATTCGAAGTACTTAACAAGGCTTTTTGCATTAACCTTGAATCATCTGAATTTGAAAGGTTCTCAATCATTAATTTTGGATAAAATTGCTTCAAAATTAACAATCTGTTCGATTCACTTTTAGAACCAGTAATTGTAATCTCCCCTTCAACCTTCTTATTTATCTTCTGTAATTTTAATGAATTCATCCAATGTTTAATTAGTAGCTTATTTTAAATTAATTTTCAATAGTTTTATAAATCATTTACAATCAACAATTTCAACCTAACAACATGAAAAATCTTATTTTACTTCTAAGCTGTTTCTTTTTAGTTTTAGCTCACAAAGTTAACGCTCAAAAAATAGAATCCAAATATCCTCAGAAATATTACAATAGTATTCAATGGAGAAATATTGGACCATTTAGAGGAGGAAGAAGTGCTGCTGTGACAGGCGTATCTAATAAAGCTAATTTATATTACTTTGGAGCAACTGGTGGTGGAGTTTGGAAAACTACGGATGCTGGCAATACCTGGGCAAATATTTCAGATGGTTTTTTTGGAGGTTCTGTAGGGTCAATTGCTGTTAGCAATTCGGACACTAATGTTATTTATGTTGGAAATGGAGAAGTTACTGTTCGAGGAAATGTATCATCGGGTGATGGTATGTGGAAATCGGTTGATGCTGGAAAAACATGGAATCATATAGGATTAAAAAAATCACGTCATATTCCAAGGGTTCGAATACATCCAAAAAATTCTGACATTGTTTTTGCTGCTGTTTTAGGTGATTTATACAAACCAAGTTCTGAAAGAGGGGTTTATAAATCGATTGACGGTGGAAAAAACTGGAAAAAAGTTTTATTCTCTAATGACAATGCAGGAGCTGTAGATTTAATTATTGATCCTACAAATTCACGAATATTATATGCAACCACTTGGAATGTAAGAAGAACACCTTATAGTTTATCAAGCGGAGGTGAAGGATCCGCTTTGTGGAAAAGCACCGATGAAGGAGAAACCTGGACTAATATTTCATCAAATGAAGGCTTACCAAAAGGAATCTGGGGTATTAGTGGAATTGCTGTTTCCTCATTAAACTCAGACATTATTTGGGCTTTAATTGAAAACAAAGATGGAGGTATTTATAAGTCTATGGACGCTGGAAAAACTTGGAAATTAATTAACAAGGAACGTAAATTAAGACAACGCGCATGGTATTATACTCGTATTTACGCTGACACACAAGATGAAAACATGGTATATGTTATGAATGTTCAATATCACCAATCTAAAGATGGTGGAAAAACTTTTAAAACATTTAATGCGCCTCATGGAGATCATCATGATTTATGGATAGCGCCAGAAGATAATCAACGAATGATAATTGCAGATGATGGTGGAGCTCAAATTAGCTTTGATGCAGGAGAAAACTGGAGTACTTACATGAACCAGCCTACAAGTCAGATTTATCGTGTTGCTACCGATAAGCATTTTCCATATAGAATTTATGGAGCTCAACAAGACAATTCTACCCTAAGAATATCTCATAGAACAAATAGAGGAACAATAGGAGAAAAAGATTGGGAAAATACTGCTGGTGGAGAAAGTGCTCATATTGCAATAGACCCTACCGATAATGATATTGTATATGGAGGAAGCTATGGGGGACTTTTAACTCGCATAAATCATAAAACCAATGAACAAAGAGTAATTAATGTTTGGCCAGATGATCCGATGGGTCATGGAGCTGAAGACATGAAATACAGATTTCAATGGAATTACCCGATTTTCTTTTCACCTCATAATTCTAAAAAATTATATACAACATCCAACTTTGTACATGTAACTTACAATGAAGGACAATCTTTTGAAGTTATTAGTCCTGATTTAACAAAAAATGATCCTAAGACCTTAGGTGTTTCGGGAGGTCCAATTACTAAAGACAATACAGGAGTAGAATATTACGGAACTATTTTTTCGGCTGTGGAATCACCTTTTGAAAAGGATTTAATTTGGACTGGTTCCGACGATGGGCTAATTCATATTACAAAAGATGCAGGTAAAAACTGGACCAATGTAACACCTAAAAAAATGCCAGAATGGATGATGATTAATTGTATTGAAGTTGATCCATTTATAGCCGGCGGAGCTTATATCGTAGGTACTCGATACAAATTAGGAGATTATACGCCTTATATATACAAAACGGAAGACTACGGTGAAAACTGGAAACTATTAACAAATGGAATTTCAGCAGAACATTTTACAAGAGCCTTACGGGCAGATCCAAAAAGAAAAGGATTATTGTATGCCGGTACAGAAAACGGTATGTATATAAGCTTTAACGATGGTAAAAACTGGAAATCATTTCAATTAAATTTACCTATTGTCCCTATAACAGATTTAGCTATTAAAAATGATAATTTAATTGCAGCCACACAAGGAAGGTCATTTTGGCTTATTGATGATTTAACACCGTTTCATCAAATTAATGAATCTATTATTTCAACGGATAATTTTCTATTTAAGCCAATGGATAGTTATAGAATCTCTGGCAGTAAAATCAAATCAAAAACCGCAGGTCAAAACCATCCTGGAGGTGTATTAATAAATTATTTTGTAAAAAATATTTCAGAAAAAGATACTATCAGCTTATCATTCTTTTCAAAATCAGGAAATCTTATTAAAACCTTTTCAAACAAGGCAGATACATCACATAAAGAAGAAAAATTAAAAGTTAAAAAAGGAGCAAATCAATTTAATTGGAATCTTCAATACCAAGATGCAGAAAAAGTAAAAGGAATGATTTTATGGTGGGCGTCATTAAAAGGTCCAAAAGCTTTACCAGGAGATTATATAGTTAAATTAACTAAAAATGGAAAAGTTGAATCGGAACAAAATTTCACAATTTTAAAAGATCCAAGAAGTACAGCTTCAAATGAAGATCTTCAATTACAATTCAATTTTATTATTGAAATTCAAGAAAAGCTTACTGAAATTCATAAATCATTAAAAAAAATAACAAAGGCAAAAAAACAGATTCATAATTTGAAATCTTCAATTTCTGATAAAGAAAACAACAAAGATATTTTTGAATTAATGGCTAAGATTGAAAAAGAATTAACCATTTTAGAGAATGAATTATATCAAACAAAAAACAAAAGTAATCAGGACCCTTTAAACTTTCCAATTAAACTAAATAATAAATTAGCACACTTAAATTCATTAAGTTCTATTGGAGATTTTAAGCCAACTGACCAGTCTGTAGCTTTTAAAAATGAGATATTTAAACAAATTGATATTGAACTTAAAAAAATCTACTCAATTTTTGAAAACGATATTAAAGCACTAAACAAGAAGATATTAGAAAGTGATATTGACTTCATCAATTTAGACTGACGAATGAAAATTCATTCTGAACATGTTCATCCATATAGCACCTGTTCAGAATGAATTCTATTTTTTGATAAACTTATAATAGCCTGCCATAAAAAGACCATAAAAACTAGACATTAAACCTAACCTTTTAACGAAAAACTTCCATCTTTCTTCAGCAAAAAGATTTTCTGCCATTAAAGAAAAACTACCGTTTTTCACAATTGAAAATATAATTTCAATAGATGAAACTAAAATTAAAAAGATAATTGCAAAACGAAGTGCTAGTTTAAAAAAGGATTTATTTTTATACTGATTCATTTATTTCAATTTTTTATTGTTATGATGACGATCATGATCACGTTCAGTTTTTATATCCATTTTTTTATCAAAGGCCGCCTGTAAATCAATTCCTGTTTGATTAGCTAAACACAACACTACAAAAACAACATCAGCGAGTTCCTCTCCCAAATCCTTGTCTTTATCACTTTCTTTCTCACTTTGCTCTCCATAACGTCTTGCAATAATACGAGCAACTTCACCAACTTCTTCAGTTAGCTGTGCCATATTAGTTAATTCATTAAAATATCGAACTCCGTGTTCTTTAATCCATTTATCAACTACAAGCTGACCATTCTTAATGTCCATAATTTCATTTTTTATCAAGTTCAAATATAATGAACTTTTAAATTTTTTTGTTACTTTTTAAGATACTTCATAAACTCATCTCTTGAGATTTCATCGGCTCCCAAACTGGCTAAATGGTCGTTGTAAACTTGACAATCAATTAAGCTATAATTTTCCTTTTGTAATTTTTGAGTCAAATAAATAAAAGCCAGCTTTGAAGCATTACTCACTTTGCTAAACATACTTTCACCACAAAACACATGTCCTAAATCAACACCATATAAGCCACCAACCAATTCTTCTCCAATCCATACTTCTACTGATTTAGCAACTCCTTTTTTATGTAAATTTATATAAGCCTGTTGCATTTCGTCAGTAATCCATGTTTCACCTTGGTCTGACACTCTATAAATATGCTTACAATTTGAAATAACTTCAGCAAAATTCTGATTAAAAGTTATGGTAAATTCATTTCTTCGAATTACTTGCTTCATACTTTTTGAAATTCTCAAATCCTTTGGAAACAAAACCATCCGAGGATCAGGACTATACCAAATAATTGGCTCTCCTTGATTAAACCAAGGAAAAATTCCACTTTTATATGCTAGTAACAATCTTTCATCAGATAAATCACCTCCAACAGCTAACAAACCATCTTCATTTGCCAATTGTACAGGTGGAAATATCAAATCTTCTGAAAGTAAATACATTTTAATTATTTTTCACAAATATAATTTTCCTAAAAACAAAAAGAGAGAAAAGTTTTCACTTTTCTCTCTTTTAAATATTATAATTGATTTAATTAGAACGGTAAATCGTCTGGTTCACTATCTTTTAAATCAGAAGTAGTTTCTAAATTATCTAAAGGTGCCATTGGAGGCGCTCCTGCGCCTTCAGCTTGAGCAGCTTCAATTCTCCAACCTTGAATTGAGTTAAAATAAACTGCCTTTCCTTCAGGATTAATCCACTCTCTTCCTCTTAAATTAATAGAAACTTTCACATCCTGTCCAATTTGGTAACTGTCCAATAAATCACATTTATCTTGTACAAATTCAACCATCAACATCTGAGGATATTGCTCATTTGTAGTAACAACCATTTCTCTTTTTCTAAAACCACTTGCTCCAAAAGTTTTGGTTTCATCAATTTTTTTAATCTTTCCAG
>Ga0193960_1000349_pt1 | contig 19227 bp, 21 predicted proteins | sample FB_3_MG_FD_140338 | JGI IMG/M metagenome (GOLD analysis project Ga0193960, IMG submission 140338) | Microbial mat bacterial communities from the Broadkill River, Lewes, Delaware, United States - FB_3_MG | ecosystem: Environmental > Aquatic > Freshwater > River > Microbial mats | place: USA... | reverse complement strand
TGATAGAGGTTAATCATGTGGTGAGCGATAGGCTTGCGATCCGTAGGCTTCACCACTTTTTTGAGTGCACATCCTTCATCGCTTCCATCTCAAGCAACTTATCGGCTAAGAGCTTCTTTAACTTATTATTTTCTGATTCAAGCTCGCGCCAGCGTTTGGCTTCATTCACTTCAAGACCATAGAACTTGGATCGCCAGTTATAGAAAGTCGCTGAGGAAATCACGACAAATTTCGTCAACCTTGGTGCCAGCCTCATCCTGTTTGATAGCTCTAATAGTGTGTTCTTCAGTGTAACGTTTCTTCATAATGAGATCTCCTTGGCGATAGATTAAGTGGAAATATCAACAGTGTCATAGTCTTATTTTTGGGGGATAGGTCAATCCGTTTATAACTAAAAATTGTAAATTGTTGGTGTAAGGTTGAAACGTAATAAAAATACGTTGTCCGATTGCAATTACGTAGGTATTTGCAACATAAAAATGTAACAAATGGCACGAATGCCAACATAAATTTTATTAAAAATGTGATGTGTGTGTGGGTTAAAACATAATGGCAGAAAAATTATATTTTAATATTGAGATTAATAATTCTTAGCGGTACTATTTTTTATATGTTATGTAATGTTCATAGGTTTATGTTTTTTGGTGGTAAGTTAAGTGGTTACTTACTCTCCAAAAAATAAGACCAGTTCACTCGATCACTGTTAGTGATAGGTGTGGTTAAAGTAACGAATCAACTAAGCAATGGGCGTCATTTCTGCATTATTCATGTGGTGGATGATTACTATAGATAAATGGTCGACCAGTTATTACCGTTTTTAATTACGGGCCAACAGGCACCTCATTTTTTATCGAAGCTATTTGAACACAGAGAAAAGCCCAAGAGTATTAATTGTGATAATGGTGCAGAGCTTGCCAGTAAAGCAATGTTCTTCTAGTGTAAAACTAATTTTATACAGCTAGTAAAATCAACAAAAAATTCCTTCGTAGAAAGCTTCAATAATAGATTTAGGGGTGCCTGCTTAAACCAATATTGGTTTAGGGATGTCGAAGAGGATAGATGTAAGGTTAATCAATGGTGATACCACTATAACAATGAACGACCACACAGTTAATTGAATTATTTAATCCTTGTTGTCTTTGCTAAGAAGTCAATACAATATGAAAAGTCTCAATAATCGAACGGTACTAATCTAGGAAGAAGGTCAGTGTAGCTTATCTTTAAAAGAAGCTTAATAGATAATCATTTAAAAATTCTGTGGAAATGCAAATGGAAAATTTTATAAATGTAACCGTTAATGAAGTAAGTAGTGAGTATGGCAATAGTATTTTTTTAATAAAAATTTATACAGTTATTTTTAATAGAATCAAGCAGGACAGTATTGATCCTTTTAATATTTCTGAAGTTTCTTCTTGTTTATGTGTGAGTGAAAGAACTTTGTATAGAAGACTGAAGGAACAAGGGTTAACCTATTTTAGAATTAAGGATGAAATTAGAAAAAAGTACTCAGTACATTTGCTTTCTTCACAAAAATATACAGTTAAAGAGTTGTCTGAGTTATTGTTTTTTAGCAGTTCAAGCTCATTTATCGAAAGCTTTAAACGTTGGCATGGCTATACTCCCAAAAAATGGAATACCATAAATAATAGTTCTATCAACAGCCTAAGTAGAGTTGAGAGATGAAAACGACTTGTAAAGTTTTATGTTGCTTGTGAGAACAGTAATGAAAATTGGTTTTTCTTTGTCAAGGTTTTAATGCTTCAGTTTTTTCAAGAGGCTGCTGGATTAATATAGCAATATTTGGGAGTGCTATGATTTTTAGATTTACGCGAAAAGCAATTGATATAGTAATGTCTTTTTGGTTGTATATTGTTCTATATGCTATAGCTATTGCTCTTTATGGGCTCTGGTTTTTGCCGTTTCCACCGAATGCCTTCACATTGCCAAATATTTTAATTGCACCCATCATGACGCTAGGGTCATTTGTTGCCGGCTCAACATTTTTAGGCGGTGGCGCGGTGGCTTTTCCAGCGATGACTAAATGGCTAATGATGTCTCCATTGTTAGCAAAACAATTTGCACTTGCCATACAAAGCGTTGGTATGACATCAGCATCGCTATTAATTATTTATAAGCTAAAAAAAATCCCTTGGGATATATATTGCTGCTATCTTCCAGGGAGTATGATAGGTGCGACAATATCTATTACGTTTTTACAATATATTATTGCCTCGCCAGATATTAAAATAGGCTTTACTTTATTTATTGTGTGTTTTTATATTATATTTATCTACTCTAGAAAAAAGAACTATCATCTAGAAGAGGTGTTGCTCGATTATGAAGGGAAATTAATATTGTTGGGGGCAGGGTTTATTGGTGGGTTGGCCTCAGGCCTTATTGGGTCAGGCGCGGATCTGATACTGTTCTGTATACTTAACCTCTACTTTCGATTAAATTTTAAAACAGCAACCTTATTATCAGTTATTGCCATGGCAATGATATCATTGTTTTCCATTGTATTGATGGCCACTACTTCTGTTATAGAAATGTTGATTGTTGATTTATGGGTTATTGCTGCGCCTATTGTTGTGATTGGTGCACCTTTAGGCGCATGGGTATGTATAAAAATAAGCGAAAAAAAATTGTTTTGGTTTGTGTCTGTTATTGTGCTTGTTGAAATTGTGACTTCTTTAGTTCTTGTGCCGATTGAATCATCAAAAATAAAATACTTTGCCCTCTTATTAATCAGCTATTTAATATTGTTTCGATATTTATTGAAAATGTCTAGAGTTAGGCATCTCTAATGCGTCTAAAGTTGAGGTTTCTACGAATTTTCCATTGAAAGAAAGTATTGATATATGGCTGATGGAGTCAGCATTAAGAGTGGGAAGATGTTCTGGCTGAATACCAGCTACGCTTAAATAAACCTAGGCGGTCTCTTCGTCATCGGTTTAAGTTTCAAAAATACGCCCGCCAGTTTACCTTAACACGACTACTATGTCGTTTTTATTAAGTCGTTACCGTCAATAAATTAGCGCTGATTATAGTGGTGGCTAATTATAAATGTTCTAAATTTGGAATTAAAAATTAAAAATTGATAAAGATAGTGTGACCTAGTTTTAAATAAAAATTAATGTCATGAAATCGATATTTTGATGTTGTGAATTGCCGAAATAGTATGACACAATGATTTTGTATTTATTAATACAGTTAAAAATATAGCTCCATAATGGATGAATAATTTTTAACATGCTGCGGAAATAGAAATAAATTTAGGCGCATCTATAAAATCAGCAAGCTTGAAGTATAGTTTTTTACGTTTATAAGATGGTGATGTTTTAAAAATATTGCAGCATATTTTTTTATGTGAAAGATCATTTTAAAAAGATGGATTGTTTGGTTAATTTTAATCAACTAGTCGATTGGCAAGGCTTTAGAGATATGTTGAATCTATATCGTAAAAAAGATCGAAAAAGTAATGCTGAAAGAAGAGCGTTTGATGTTTAAATCCTTGATGCTTAAGCACTTGTATAATTCAAATGAGTTACGATGTCCTTATTTGAATGTAAAAAATACTAGCAGGTTAAATGAAAAAAATGAACAAATTAAATAAAATGGATGTTAGTAAAGGTGCGTTGATTCGCTCGGAAATTTTTGCTGCGCTTCCTCAAAAAGTTGATTATACGCAATGGTGTGATCCCTCTGGATCGGTAAAGTCTAAGGCGCACTTTAAATCATTGTTAGATACTTTCTACGAAAGTATGCTGCAACACGTGGATAGCGGCGACTTTTCGGCACTAGAATCTCAAGTTGAAAATAATCATACATTCTATGCGCCTTATGTTATCGAAGGTGCAGGAATGGCCTTTGGTATACTTTTTCACTGTCGTTATATTACAGCAGGTGCGCTTGATAGTGCCTATTTTAACATAGCGAATATTAACAGACTATTTTCCTTTGGGGTTGGGATGTGCCTTGGCTTTCTTGGTCTTCCGTTCGAAAAATGCTCCAACTATACGGAACGCCTTAGTTTGCGAGCAATCAAGGATGGCTATGGTTTCTACTCTGGCATAAAGTTAAGGCATCGGCTGTTGGAACATGGGGCAGATCTCATTAATGGCGGGCCTTCCGATTTTGGGCTCTGGAACGGATATGGACGCTCATTATGGTTTGCAAGTTCATCGAACCCAGAAAAGCTTTTTAATATCGTACAAACTCTACCTCAACGCAGTAGAGGTGCTGTGTGGCGTGGCGTTGGGCTGGCAGCAACATTTACAGGCGGAGTGGAACTGGACGTAATCAACCACTTATCCAATTTATTTAAGGAGCGCCGCCGTAATCTCGCGCATGGGGCACAGTATGGGTTGTATTTGCGCGGTAAAGCACATGAAAATTATCCACATATCCAGGAGACCAAGGCGATTCTCTGTAAATCACTATGAATAACAACTTCGTTTCAACAGAACATTTTAATCACATCAGGCTACTTAAGGTGAAACAATGGAACAGCGTATAGATTTAGTGGTTCTCGGTGGCGGAATGGCCGGCATGTCACTTGCACTCTAGGTAAGAAGCAGGTTACCTACAATTAAAATTCTTGTGCTTGAGCGTAATACATTTCCCGTTGAGGAAAGTGCCTATAAAATCGGCGAGTCTACGGTGGAAGTCTCATCTCACTACTTTGCCAATATACTCGGTTTTGGGGAACACCTTAAAGATGAGCATTTACCCAAGCTTGGTCAGCGATTTTTCTGGGATAACGGCTCAAACATTGATATCACATCTCGCCTAGAGTTTGGTTGCCGTGATTTCCCCGTTGCTGATACTTACCAAATTGCCCGAGGGCGCTTTGAAAACTTCATACTAGATAAGTGTAACCACGATAATATTGAGATTCTGGAAGGCACTAAAGTTCTAGATGTAGAAGTAGGTTCAGGGGCATCAGATAATACAGTGTCTTACGAGCTTGCTGGGAATCAATGTCAAGTCAGTTGTAGGTGGCTTGTGGATGCAACCGGCGGGGCTTCGATACTAAAACGCAAGCTAGAGTTGGGTCGCGAGGCTGACCACAAGGTAAGTGCAGCTTGGTTTCGGCTCGGACGTGATGTCAAAATTGACGAATGGAGTGATTCATTAAATTGGAAGAATCGACACGGGGATGGTCCAGAACGGCGCCTTAGTGTAAACCATCTTATGGGACACGGTTATTGGATATGGTTAATTCCGCTCGCGAGTGGTTCTACAAGTATCGGCCTTGTCGCAGACGAACGTATACACCCAAGCGATAACTTCGATTCGTTCGAGAAGCTTGTTAAGTGGATGGAAAAGCACGAACCACAATGTGCGGCGGTCGTGCGAGAAGCAGAGGTTGATTTCCAAGACTTTGGAGTCTTGAAGGAATATGCAACTCACTCTAAGAAAGTGTACTCATCTGACCGTTGGTTTCTTACAGGAATCGCCGGAGTGTTCGTCGATCCATTCTACTCTCCAGGAAGTGATTTTATTGCATATAGTAACAGTTTTATTACGGACCTGATTTGTAGTGACCATGCTGGAGAAAAAGAAATAAATCGCCGAATAGAGGCTGCTAATTCTTTCTTCCTCAGTCTCACTGATGCCTACTTTAAGATATTTCGTGGCCAATATGAAATCTTTGGGAACCAAAAGGTTATGCCATTAAAAATCTGTTGGGATTGGTCAATATACTGGACTCAAAACGCCTTCATTTTCTGTCAAGGAAACTTCGCAGAACTACCAAATAAACCTGAAATTTGGCCTTTGCTCCACTCATTCACAACACTCAACGAAAACATGCAGCGGTTCTTCTTAATTTGGAGTCGCCTCGACACTAAAAATGAACCTACGCAAGAATACATTGATTGGATGCAATGTGAATTCCTTTCGTCACTCAATGAGCGTTTAGTCTCCTCGACCAAAAATACGCAGCCCTTTGAGGAGGAGCTGAAGAATGGACTTGAAAGGCTTTCCCAAGCTGCTGGGGAGATCGTACAAGCAGCTGCTGAGAAGATGCCTGAGCTTGAAGAATTCTTACAACATGTATCGTTAACTGATCGCCGTGAACACTACAACTACATTCTTGATAAGGTCGGTGTCTGACAATGAGCGTCAAAATTTATGGGAAACCATTGACGATGTATATGTATCAGGCCGCGTGGTGCGAGTGTTTATTGTTAGAAGTCAGCGTTTTTTGATCACTTTGGGCGTATTAAAAAATTACTACAGTGGATGGTTATCGCGACTTTTTTGAAATGATGTCTATGAAACGGGCGAACCTGGGCATGGAACGGACTGGTGATCGACCACATATTATCTTGGAGGTTATATGCAGAACTTAATCATAAGATCCGTGCCATTTAGCATGGAAGAAAAAGCGATAGACGAGGCCGGCTTCAACTACGCTTGGAGCCTTGAAAGATCCACTTCGTTGCTTGGGCTCGGCTACTCGTTCTATGTTGAGTTTATCGAAATTTTCTATACCGGCGTTCGTGCAGCGGCACTTAAACTACTTACGGATCCGGCGGTGATACGTGCTGAGAAAGACTACTACACACAGGAAATGCGCCACGCCAATCAGCATAGGAAATTGAATAAAAACCTTCACACTGGAGCCGTGTATCGGGAGCGCTACCATCCGAGGGTGTACGATTTTCTGTATCCCATTTATAAAGACAAATATGAACCGATGTTGGCAGGGATCAATAATAAAAACGTTCCTACAGGAAGAGAGAATGTATTCCTAAAACAAGCAATTTTTGATGTGGCGGTATTTGAGAGCAAGACATGTGTCTCAAGCTTTGTTTTTTTTGAGCAACTTTTCGATAACGGAGTCATTGATTACACTATTCGAAACTCTCAAAACTTGGGTATGCTCTACTTGCTCGGATATCATTTTATAGAAGAGATCGAGCATTGCAGTATTGCAGTCGATGTATATCAATCGATCTACGATGAAGTGCTGTGGAGTAAGGACGAATTAATGAAGACACGTGACCTCGACGACGTAGAAGCGATCATTGCGACGTATTCGATTGCAAAGCAAATTGGCGAAGATATTTCCAGGGTGGATATAGAGGCATCTGCCTTCTATAGCGGCATAATGACAAATCGACAAGAACTCATTCAAGAGGGGTTTCATCCTAACGATGCTGACGTGAAGGAACGGAGAGCCTATTTGATCGATAAATGGGACAAGGAGTGGGAGCCGAAATTGCTTCGCGCAATTAATGGATAGCTCACGATGAAGCGCAGTAATCTCATACGAATCAGTGAAAGGATAGAAAGACATGAATAAAGCAAGATGGGTTCTAGTGACTGGAGGAACTAGAGGTATAGGTGAGGCGATCGTGCGCGAGTTAGCTTCTGCGGGATACCGTGTCGTATTTACTTACAAAAATAGTCAATCGAAAGCAGATAGCATTATTACAAGTCTTACCGCAAAAGGACTTTTGTGCGAAGCATATCAATGCGATGCAGCACAATTTAGCGAAATCAACGAACTGGCCAAAGAGCTTGAAAAAGCATACGGACCACCATATGCGTTGGTCAATAATGCAGGGATAACTAAAGATGCGATACTTGTGAATATGGAACTTGATCAGTGGGAAGACGTGATCGATACAAACCTGAATTCACAGTTCTATGTTTTCAAAAGCTTTGTTAAATCGATGCTGATGCAAGGCGGTTGTATCGTCAATGTCAGCTCAGTCACTGCGCTTAAGGCAAATCCTGGGCAAATCAACTATGCCGCGACAAAGGCTGCCACTATAGCAATGACAAAAACCTTGGCGAGAGAGCTGGGACGTTTCAATATTCGGGTGAATTCCCTAGCTCCTGGTCTGATAGAAACAGATATGACGTCGCAAATCGACGCAAGGAGTATGAAGAGCATGTCCAAGAGCATCCCTTTGGGAAGGCTTGGCAAAGTGCACGATGTTGCACCGGCTGTGCTGTTCTTACTCGGAGACGGCGGTAATTACATCACTGGAGAAACACTCGTGATTGACGGTGGTTTCACTGCATAGTGTTTTTACCCGCCTTTGTCTGGTGCTTGGAATATGTAGAGAATGGCAGGTATCTAATAATAGCTGTTACATGTGTTTCGGCAAACGTTGGGAAATGGTGGATGCTACCGAAGGTAGCACTCTTAAGCTTAATTATCCGGGAGGAGTGAAATGACTGGGATCAATACGATCGTAAAATATGGTTATCTATCTGACGAGCAAAGGTGGAATGCGAATCGATACGAGTGGGAATGGCTTCACGAACTTGAACAGGACGACAAGGATATCGCAATATTGCTCGACTGCCTTGCCGATGGAGAGTACTCCGGCCAGGCATCAGTAGCACAGACTTACGACATGATGCTCAAAGCAAAGGCGGAAGGATATTCCAAGGACTTGTTACATGATTGGGGAGAATTCCTGTCGTACAGCAATATTATCGCTTATGAAGAAACACGACATGGCTTGTCTGTTGGGTTGATAAACCATTATGTCTGCCATGGAAACCTCGACTACTTCGATCATTTGACTGTGAGAGACTACAGTCGGAAATACATATGGTGCTACGAAGAAAGGAGATACTGGAATTTGTACAGCTACGCACTGGCCCATCTGTTTGCAGAAGTGGTCAATACGGAATTGTACAGGGATATGAGGTTACAAATAAAGCACCCAATGTTCAAAGAAGTCATCTCGAATATTATGAAAGACGAAGCGAGGCATATTAGTGCTTGGATGAACGTTATAAAAAATATAGTCGAGGCGGATGAATACCACAAGCGATGTTTTCTAGATGCAATTGATCACGGTCTGAATTATCACAACGCAATGGTACATGAAACCTACTTTGAAGGGCAAAATAAGATGATGCGCTTCTTTGTCAGTTCAAAGAATGGGGAGCCTGGAACCATTGAGAGGATCATAAGATCAAAATACAAGATCCTCAATACACTGTTCGGAGAGGATAATCCCTATAGCTTCGATAAAGTGAAAGAGAACCATTATGCGTTTCTCGCCAAGACGCGCGGAAAGAAGCGGGCCGTATTCTCAGAGGAGGTGGAAGGCAACATTTGTTTCGTTGATTAATCAAGAATTCGTCTAAGTGTTGGGATGAATGATCCCAGTATATAGATAGAAATAGATCTTGGTGAAATCACACAGAAGTAGTGATGTATTAATTCATTAATGATGTATGTCTTTAGTAGGCATGCCGTATTTTCTAGCAGGAGTAAATTTCTTATGAGTGATCAAAATATTTCAATTGCAGCTTTGTTGAAGGACACGATTAGCGAGCTTGTCGATTATGACGCGACCAGTATTACGGATAACACCAATATAGAAGATCTGAATCTAGTTAGTCTTGACTATGTAACCATAATGGTGACGTTTAAGAAGGAGTTCGGGATTGCTGTGGACCTAGACGCTATGGCAGAAGCGGACTTACACACGTTTGATGACATGGTGAATTTCGTGAGTGCTAGTCCATTGGAAGAACCATCTCCAGCATAGGAAGGTGATAGTGTGTGTTGTGCGGGAGCTAGATAAGTGATCGCTGCAATCAGGCGTTGGCTGCAGGGTCGGTGAGATACCGTTTCAAATACCACAACTGCAAGGTAAACGGAATTAACTCAAAGGGGCATACCGCTCTGCAGCCGACGGCGTAGCACGAAGTATTATAGGGTACGACAGTATGGCGATGGAATGGCGGAGAAACGGGAGGGTACGCATACAACGGGTCTGTGGCGTGTAACCGAATTTGAAAGTATGGGGGGTAGCATATATCTGTGCAACTTTGAGTCGGCCCACTATTTGGACGAAATTTTTTCGATGCTGATTGCCAAGCGAAGAATGATCTGGAAAGCAGATTGCCTCGCTGGCCAGTGGGTATGTCTGGTTCTATCTCGCATAGCCACGGTACTGCGGTCGCAGTGGCATGCCAAAACCCTAGTATACAGAGAGTCGGCATCGATATCGAAAGGATATCGACCAAGGGTACGGCTATTATTGTCGAAGGAATATTGGGCAGTCGTGAAAAATAGATACTGACTAACGTTCCTGCCCCCGTAGTTGAAATAGCCGTTTTGATATTCTCTATTAAGGAAAGTTTCTATAAGGCGGCCTTTGCGTCGGTTGGAAGGTATATCGACTTTGATGCGGTGGTTATCGAAGAAATAAACGTTAGTGAAAAAACTTTTCGGTTGGCCATTGTGGATGATCTTTCGGAAACCCTTATAAAGGTTTTCCTTATAGCGGTAGATTTTTTTACAAATGGGTATGTTATAACCAAGTTAACACTTTAGAACAGGAGTTGTGAGTACGTTGATGATAGATGGGCGCGCTGAATGCGGACCATGGAATACTTAAAGTGATTAAACGATCTAAAGGAAAACAAAGATATGTATAGAAACCGAGTAGCGATAACGGGTTATGGGGCGATATGTCCTTTGGGAAGTTCTGCACCAGATATCTGGAAAAGCATTAAAGAATATCGGCTGGGGTACTCCAGGTACGAACATCCGAATAAATCTGTAACGACAAAGTTCTTTGGAAGGATCGAAGAGCCCATTGACGTTAGCAAATTCTCTAAGAAGATACTTAAAAGCATGCCCAGATTTGGACGCCTAGGCTTGATTGCGGCAGACGAAGCCATTGAAATGGCATTTGGAAAAGAATCGTTAGCCGAGCTTGATAAATATTACGAGCCCTTTGATAGAGGGATAATATTCGGTACCGGTTGGGGTGGTGAGGACACGAGTATTGCAAATAATGGTTCCTATATGAAATATGGTGTAGCCTCACCGGTAGCCAACCTCGAGTGTATGCCGAGCGTCGGAACGGGGTTGATGTCAATTAACTGGAACCTCCGTGGTTATCAAAATACACCTGTGGCGGCCTGTGCGACTGGAAATATTGCAATCGGCGACGCGTATGAAGTCATTCGTAGTGGAAGAGCTAAAATGATGCTTGCTGGTGCGGCTGAAAGTGTCTTGAACGATTATAACGTGTGGACTCTCGATGTCCTCGGTGCACTTACCCGTGAGCAGGAGGATCCCGAAAAGGCATGCTGTCCATTCAGTGCAGACCGTAGTGGCTTTGTTCTGTCTGAAGGATCAGCCGCAGTGGTTCTCGAAAATATGGAGGATGCCATTCGCCGGGGTGCGAATATATTGGGCGAGGTGATCGGCTATGCAAATTATTCAGATGCGTATGACATCACTGCACCCGCAAGTGATTTAAAAGGCCGAACAATGGCTATTGACAAGGCTATTGAACGCGCGGAGCTAGAGACAGACGAGATTCATTACATCAATGCGCATGGAACATCAACGCCACTCAACGATGCCAACGAAACGAGAGCGATCAAAGAAGTTTTTGAGGATGATGCCGCGGGTATCCCGATTTCCAGTACGAAATCCTATACGGGGCATTTGGTTTCCGCATCTGGCGTTATTGAAAGCATCTTTTGTTTGAAAACTATGGAGGATGATATGGTTCCGGCTACGGTAAACCTTAAAACGCCTGACGAAGAGCTGGACCTAGACTTTACGCCAAACGAACATCGGTTCGTTGAAGGCATCGATAATGTGTTGAATATTAATTATGGCTTTGGCGGCTGTAATAGCGCGCTGGTGCTTCGGAGGTACAAATGATCGCGTCGCACTCTTTTAGCGAAAGCGAACTTCGTAAATGGGCTTCGTTTTCTGGCGATTGGAATCCGATTCATTTCGATATTGAGCTGGCAAGAAAGAATGGATTAAATTCTACTGTCGTGCATGGAATGCTTGCGATGCTTCAGGCCAAAAGAATGGCATGTGAGATTATTGATGATAGTGGCAACATCGAAATCAATTTTTCACTACGAAAACCAATTCCGTTGCAGCGGGAAATGATCTACGAAGTTAACGAGTACGAGAAACACGCAAATCTGAGTATTAAGGAAAGCGATAGTGGGGAAGTCTATTATATTTCAAGCATTAAGGAGAGCCGCAAAGTCCTCTTGCTGGACGATAGAGCGACAATCTACCGAGAGCTACCCGATGCCGTTTTGAACGAAAAGCGTCTTGAATTTAGTGAAAAGTATCCGGACATACCGCTTGATTGGATCTTTCTCGATGCATTGATATTTGCCATATATGTTGACGGAAATGGTGGCTCCTCACTTGCCAAAGACACCCGAGACTTTCTTGGTAGCGATGCCTACGAAAAAGAGTTCGTGGTGTACCAGATCAGTCATAAGGTAACTGTGGCGCAAAAGCTAATCGGCAAGGCACGCCCACAGTTGAGTGGCTTGGCTTATTCTACAAAGGGCGTCGATCTCGTGAGAATGACTGATGCTGTATACGGATCGGTGGAGTTCTATGTCCTTGAAGGCGGTGATGTCGTCTTGAAGGTAGAAATGGGGCTTATGGTGAAGTTCCACGAAACGACTGAACCCGCCGTTGAAATGAGTACGGTATAAACAGACGTGCAATTTCGCGTGTAAGCACACGGTGATACTCAAAATTCAATTAACAGACCTGAATAACTCGGGGCTCTATCGTTGATCATTTGTATGTTGAAATAACCAAAGGTGTTTTTTATGAAATACGATCCACTAACTGAGAAATGTCCCCTTCCTTTTTCTGCTTTCCGTAGCTGTGTGGTGCCTCGCCCAATTGCTTGGATTTCAACTAAAAGTAAAAGCGGAGTTTGTAACCTGGCACCCTTTAGTCAAGCACAAATATTCAATATTGACCCGCCAATGGTTTGCTTTACAGCAAACCATTACCCAAATGGGTTACGAAAAGACTCCTCGATTAATATTGAAAATACAGGATGGTTTGTATGGAATTTCTGTACGGAAGAATTAAAAGATGGAATGAACACTTCATCCACAATTGTCACTGATGATATTGACGAATTTGAGCTGGCCGGGCTTGAAAAGGAAAAGGCTGATTTATGTGATGTTAGTATGGTGGCATCAAGCCCTATAAAGATGGAATGCGAGCTTTTTAAATTTGAAACCATTGAATGCCCAAAGTCGGACCAGTCGGAGTTAGGGTTGGGTAAAATTGATATGATTATTGGTTTAGTGCGTCGAATTCACATTAAGGAATCCGCAGTTGGTGAAGATGGAAAAATTGACATTGATACGATTCGTCCCTTAGCAAGGATGGGGTATATCGACTACACAACAGTTAACAATACTTTCCCAATGAAAATGCCGATAAGCAAAGAGCTACTAGAGGCTGTTACGCCAGAAATACTAGAAAAAATAATGTCTGGAGGCGGATAATTAGTCTCTCGCAGAGGTGCGATACTCCTGTGGCCTAGTTGCGTTGGGCCACACGCGACTCAGTGTTATGGACCCGGAAAACACGCAACCACCACCTGTTATATTTACAACTAAAACATATTGATTTTTCACCAAAAGATTTATTACTCCAAAAAAGAGCACATTATTTTTTGGCAAGAATTGTTCTATCCCCCAAAAATAAGACCATGGAATTATTGAGGTCTCCATTTAATCTACTTCAAAGGATATTTCATTATGAAAAAGCGTTATACAGAAGAATAAATCATTAAGGCCATTAAGAAAGGTTAAAATGGCGAAAAAGTCGATGACATTTATCGTGACTTTGGCATATCTTCAGCGACGTTCCATAATTGCTGATCGAAACTTTCGGGACTAGAAGAAAACAAAGCTAAACGTTTACGCGAGCTATACAATAAGCTTTAAAAATTCCTTGGGATAAGTTGATTGAAGTCGAAGCGGTGAGAATGTACGCTCACTCGACCACAGTTAATGATAGATACGACTAAAGCAGTGAATCAACGTTGGTCTATGGACTCTGTTACTGATCAGCTAAGCAATGGACGTCGTGCCCATATCCTTAATGTGGTGAGTGATTATTCTAGAGAGCTAGTCGGCCAATTAGTGCTGTTTTCAATTACGGACCAAACAGGTATCTCGTTTTTTATAATAGTCATTTGAACAACGAGAAAATCTCAAAAGCATTAATTGTGACCATGGCACAGAGCTCGCCAGTAAGACAATGTTTTTCTGGAGTAAACAGCGGAGCGTAAAACTTAACTTTATCCAGCGAGGAAAACCAAAGTGAACGACCATATAGTTCATTGAATTATTTAACCCCTGTTGCCTTTGCTAAGAAGGCGGCATAATATGGAAAATCTCAATAATCGAGCGGTACTAGTCTAGGGGAAAGCTTAGAATGTTGAACTATGTGTCATTTTGCTTGTTTTGTATCCAAAGTTCTCTTGTCTTCTGTAAAGTTAGTCTTTCATTCATTAACACTCTAGTCGACTCGCTTCATTGCAATATCAAACAGCTCACGGATTTTTCTCAGTAGATGATTTTTGGTTGCAAAAGTATCGAGATAAATGGCGTAGAAATACTTTTTTGGGAGATATTTGCGCCACACATCTTTGGTAAATCCGAGGTGTTTATGATTTTTACGTAATTCAACTTGTAAGTTCAACGTGCCCAAGCGTTGCTACATGACGAGGAAGCTAATGTATTTGGGTATGCTGACCATCAAAAAACGAGAGGAAAGGGATTCCAGTGAATTTTCATATCATTATGCGTCCCGGGAAACGCCACGCGTTAGACCGCAGCTTATTGGCTTATTGAGAGGGACCGAAATAGGCCAAAGTCAGCGTTCGGTCTAAAGTGAAGTGCCTGTTCCACGTATCGAAATCCTCGTGGCGCAACACGTTTAAAGCATGAATGCATCGAAAGTAGATAAGTATGTAAACAAAAAATTTCTAATGTCTGATAAGATGTGCCAACAAAGGGTTATCTAGCTGTGGCCTGATTTTTATATTCATATGAAACAATATATTTTCAATGAGGTGGAAATGAAAAAGCGAGTTGTGATTACTGGGATTGGAGCAGTTTCTCCATTAGGTGGAAATGCAGACGAAAGCTTTGAACGTCTAGTGCGTGGCGAACATGGAATACGCAAAATTGAAAGATTCGATCCAGCAGAATTTGCATGCAAAACTTTCTTCGCTGCTCAGATCGACAAGGAGTTCGATGCATGCAAATCTTCTCCGTTTAGAGATTTGTCTTTGCCTGAACAAACCAAACAGCTAAGAAAATTTGACCGTCATCAAACTTTCGCGTTGATCGCAGCGGCAGAAGCAATTGAAATGGCGCAGTTACATGGCGAAACTGATCCAGAAAAATTGCATCGAATTGGTGTGAATTTTTCTACAGGCGTTGGGGGCCTTGAAAGCGTTGAGCAATGTACCACTACTTCTCGATCAGGATCACGACAATCACCATTCGGAAACTTAAAATTTCTGCCAAATATCGCTGCTGGCTATATTGGTAGTACTTGGGGATTTAGCGGACCGAATAATGCGCACTGCACTGCATGCGCGGCCGGTTCACATTCTATCGCCGACGGCTACAATGCAATAGTAAGTGACGAAGCGGACATAATTGTTGCTGGTGGAACTGAGGCAGCAATTACACCAGTTGGAATTGGAACTTTTAATGCCCAGTCTGCAATGTCTACTGAAAATGATATTCCCGAGAAGGCGTCTCGCCCTTTTACCGGCGATCGATGTGGATTTGTAATGGGTGAAGGTGCGGCAGCCGTCGTTCTGGAAGACCTTTCTCATGCGCTTGAGCGCGGAGCCACGATTCTTGCTGAACTTGTATCATTTTGTAGAACTGGTGATGGAAAAACGGGGGCTGCAATAGCAGCGCCTCATCCTCAAGGGTTAGGGGCGAAACGTGCGATAGAAGGCGCTATAATAAGGTCAGGTCGTCCAGCGACTTCTGTAGATTTTGTGAACGCTCACGCTACGAGTACCCAGGCTGACGCTATTGAAATTAGAGCGATTCGTGACGCGTTAGGTTCTCATGCACCTAATGTTGCTGTCTCAGGAACAAAGTCATGCACAGGTCACTTGTTAGGGGCATCAGGGGCACTCCAAGCTGTTTTTACAGTGCTATCCATTAAACATGGAATTGTGCCTTTTACTAGGAACCTGACGGAACATAACTTAGATCCTGAGTGCGTTGGGGTGAGGCACGTATTTGGTGAATCACTGAGGCAAAAAGTTGATTTTGCACTATCAAATTCTTTTGGTTTCGGAGGAACTAACATTTGCCTCGCTTTTGGCTCATATTCATAGAGGCAAGTGCATAAAAGCTGTTACGCTCATGATCGGTTGAATGCTGATGTCTCCAAAGAGGATGACATCAGCTATCATCTTTAGTTCACATCAGCCTAAAATCGATATGAGCACAACTGAAATATTCCTTCTTGCTCTAGCGTATTCGCATTTTCTACGGCGTCAATCCGCTTTAAATTCACAACGGCATCTCTGAAAAATAGCCCAAAATAAGAGATAATAGCCTGAGTTTAATTTTCTAGGTAAAAATCCATGTCACAACTCGGTTTTTCCGATGCTGAAGGCTAAGCCAAGTGTAAACAAACTCGCTGAAATTTTTTTAGTTGAATTGGATAAATTACTACTTTGGGGGGAACTTCAAAAGCTAATAGCCCGTTACTATACAAAGTCATTGCGGAGCCGTAAGCCTTATCCTTAATGTTACGTATTCACTGCATGCAGCTATTTTACAATCTAAGCGATCCGGCAATGGAAGACAGTCTCTATAAAATAGAATCCATGCGACGCTTTGTGGGGATAACAATCGGTACAGTTCCAGATGAAACAACAATATTGAATTTTCGGCATTTATCAGAGCAACATCAAGTAGATGAAAAGCTCTTTAAGAAAATCAACCGCTATTTTGAAAGGCAGCGAGTTGAACTTTGGCATGAAAATGCATGTTGGTGTGGGTGATGTTTTTGATTTAATCCACAGTATAAAAACCACGGCAGCGAATGTGCATTATATTGTTATGGTCAAATAGTTACTTCATGGTCAAACCTTACGAGTATAAGGAGCGATGAGTCACTTGGCCGATAGGTCAGCGTCCAGAGAAGCGTAGGCAATGTATGGCATCAAGTGATGAATATCAAACGGAAAAGGTCAAGACATCAATGCTGGTGAAAGTGGAGCGCCGTTTCGTCACGATTAAACATCAATTTGGTTATAGCAAGATGAGGTATCGATGTTTAGATAAAAATACCAACAGGTTTTATTTATTAGCGGATTTTAGTAATCTATTGTGAATAAAAACGTTGTTGACCTAAGATCAGAAAGTCTAACGTTCGGTTTTTTATCTGAATTTTAGAAAAGATAAATAAATGGTTTTTTGTTTAATATAGAAAATTCTCAATAAAATTAATAAGCAAGCACCAATTTTTTTGTAAAAATCAGAGATGCCCTAGATATTATATTTATAGGTTGAATGCATATTATTAGTAATATATTTTAATGTGAGAGTCGAATATTAACTAAAATACACCAAAGGAGTGCAAGTGGAATTGAAAACAATTAGTGATCCTTCTGAATATGAATGTATTATAGATGGTGTTTCAATGCTTAATGATACCATTCGAAAAGTGACTTTGGTACTTCCGGGAAAAATTAAGTATGAAGCAGGTCAGTACTTAGAGTGGATACAAGAGGATGGTTATAAAGTACCTTACTCTATAGCAACTGCACCTATATTAGGTAATACAATTGATATGCATATTAGAGAGCCAAAAGATAACTATAAAAAAAATATGCATAATAAAAACTTAATTAAAGGAAACGCTATAAGAATTAATATGCCTAAGGGGAAATGTTATCTGAATTATAAGGAAAATTGTCAATCATATATTTTTCTTGCAGAGGGGACAGGTTTTTCTCAAACTAAAGCGATTGTTGAACAATGCCTATCTTGGAAAATTAAAAAACCGATAAGAATATACTGGAAGGTAAAAAATGAAAGAGAATTATATCTTAAACAACTAATCGAAACTTGGGTAAAAGATTGTGTCAACTTAACATATGTTCCTATTATTTCAGCGGTGGAAAATAAAAAACCTAAAGACTTTGTAGGTGGTGATGTTTCAAAAATAATTATAGAGGATTATAAATCTCTTGAAGATATTTATGTAGTGGCTTCTGGGTCTAAAGGTTTTGTGCATGAGAATTTAATAGATTTAATTAATTTTGCAAAACTAAATGTTGAAAATATTAAGTCAGATGTTTTTGATTATGTACCTTTGCCCTTGTGATTGTTTACTGGTATAGCTCTTTGAAAATACATTGCCATCATAAATTTACCATTGATTTATCTCTGTGTATTTTGGTTGGTATTATCTTATATTAATTAATAATGGCAGTGTGTTTTTTGTTGTAGAATACCTGTGGCTTAAAGGTATATAAAAATTAAGTTTTTTGGCAGTAGTCTAGGGCAATCACTGATTAAGAAACCTATTCATTGCTTGTTCTTAGTGATGTAAAAAATATGTACAAGGTGCCTGTGGGAAGAGAAATAAAAAATATTGAAAAGATAAATATTTTTAGTCAAGGTAATACCTGACGTTAAAGTGCCTGTTGTGAATAGTGAAGGTTTGAGTAATGCTTGATACTACCCCGTCAACGGTGGTTTTATTTTCCTAGAAAAATGTCTGCGATAGTGAACTTCAAGCTTTTTGGTATGGTTAAGCCAATCGGTATTTACAAACCCTAAACTGTAGTGGTCAAGTAAATTTTGCCACGATTTAGTAGCCGATTTTATATTTTCTCTCAGCTGCATTTGGGCTTAATCCGTTGTTATGGCTGTGCGGCCTAGTTTTGCTGTAATGGCCAACAATGTAATCCGTAATCGAATGCTTCGCTTCAGTGAAATTTCGATAACCTAAACTCGGCACCCATTCTGTTTTCAAACTTCTAAAAAACCGCTCCATCGGTGCATTGTCCCAACAATTACCACAACGACTCATGCTTTGCTTTATCTGATAGCGCCATAATAACTGGCGGTACTTTCGGCTCGTATAATGGCAGCCTTGATCTGAATGAAACATCACGCCAGCGGGCCTACCTCGGACTTCATAAGCCATACTTAGCGCCTTTCCTGTCAGCTCAGTATCGGGTGACAATGAGATGGCCCAGCCAATGGGTTTGCGTGCATACAAATCCATAACAACCGCTAAATACGACCAGCGATTATCTGCCCAAATATAAGTAACATCACCACACCAAACTTCGTCGGGACGACTAACAGTAAACTGCCTGTCTAGCTCGTTAGATATGGCAACATGAGGCTGCTCTGCCTTCTTATAGCTGT
>Ga0193960_1000348_pt1 | contig 19275 bp, 18 predicted proteins | sample FB_3_MG_FD_140338 | JGI IMG/M metagenome (GOLD analysis project Ga0193960, IMG submission 140338) | Microbial mat bacterial communities from the Broadkill River, Lewes, Delaware, United States - FB_3_MG | ecosystem: Environmental > Aquatic > Freshwater > River > Microbial mats | place: USA... | reverse complement strand
TAAGTAAATATGCTTAGCACCTCGTTGTTTTGCTAATTGTAAAGTGGCGAAAAGATGATCTTCGTGACTATGTACACCACCTGGCGATAATAAGCCGAAAACATGTACGGCTGCATTATTTGCTATTGCTTTATCTATTGCCTGACAAAGTGCGGTATTTGATTGAAACTCACCTTCTGCAATGGCTTTAGTGATTCGAGTAAAGTCTTGGTATACCACTCGGCCCGCACCTAAATTGACATGACCAACTTCTGAATTACCCATTTGGCCTTCAGGTAAGCCTACAGCCATGCCAGATGTATTAATTAACATGTTTGGGTAATTAGCGGTTAAATCATCAAGAACAGGAGTTTTTGCTTGTAAAATGGCATTAGCTTTACTGTCTTTTCTATAGCCCCAGCCATCTAATATCATTAATACCATTGATTTTTTATTCGCCATGAGAGTGTCCTGCAGTGTCGTTGATTGCGAGTGAGAAATTAAATTGGCGTTATTGTACACGCTCGAAAAGTCTTATTCATCAAAGAAATGTTTCAAAGCAGTTTACTAAAAGGCATATCAGCAGGGTTAAGCTCGCATTTATAATAGACTTGGGTATAATGTGCCGATTCGAAATTTAAGATAGATATGGTTGAGATAAATGGAAGAATTCCTTACGTTTGCAGGTAACAACCCTGTATTAAGTGCTGTTTGGGTTGCGCTAGTTGTAATGATAATTGTGACAACGATTAAAATGAAAATGTCACCTATTAAACAAATTAGCCCTCAAGAGTTAACTTTTCTAGTAAATAGAGAAGAAGGCGTGACTTTAGATATACGTGCTGAAAAAGAGTTTAAAACCAGCCATATCCTAGATGCGGTAAATTTATCTAATGAAAAAATTGGGCAAAATGGCTTTTCTAGCCTTGAAAAGTATAAAGATAAACCCATCATTGTAGTGTGCACAGCCGGAATTAGTGCGGCGAAAGTGGCTAACGATTTATTCAAAGCGGGCTTTGAGAAAGTAAGTATCCTTAAAGGGGGTATGAATGCTTGGATTAACGCTGGTTTACCTGTAAGCAAAAACTAAAAATACTATTGAGGTAGTTTTAATGGCAACAGTCGATATATATACCAAGGCGTATTGTCCTTATTGCATGAGGGCGTTGGCATTATTAACGCAAAAGTCCGTTGCATATAATGAAATTAAAATTGATGTTAACCCTGAACTACGTGAAGAAATGATTGAGCGTAGCAATGGCGGTTATACCGTACCTCAAATATTTATTAACAATAAACATGTTGGTGGCTGTGATGAACTCATGGCATTAGAGTACAACCAACAGTTAGACCCATTACTGAATGAACAAGCAAAAGCTTGATTTGAACTATTATAATTTAGGAGCCCATCATGGCTGAAGAAAACCAAACAGAACAAGCTGCCGCTGCTGCAGGTCCACAATTTGCAATTCAACGTGTATATACAAAAGATGTTTCTTTTGAAACACCTAACTCACCAGCTATTTTCCAAAAAGATTGGCAACCAGAAATTAAGTTAGACCTAGATACTCGTTCTAACAAACTTGCTGAAGATACTTATGAAGTAGTATTAGCAGTGACTGTTACTGCAACAGTTGAAGGTCAAACAGCCTTTTTAGCGGAAGTTCAACAAGCAGGTATTTTTACTATTGCTAATATGGAAGATGCGCAAATTGCTCAAACAATAGGTGCTTTCTGCCCAACAACATTATTCCCATATGCGCGTGAAAGTGTAGCAAACCTAGTTAACCGTGGTTCATTCCCACAGTTTAACTTAGCGCCAGTTAACTTTGATGCACTATATGCTTCATATGTACAACAGCAAGCTGCTCAAGCACAAGCAAATGTTCCTGAGAGCACTGAAACTCACTAATTTATTTAGCTCATAATTTCCCAAAGGTTGTCGATGACTTTATCTGCAAAAATTACGGTTCTTGGTGCTGGCTCTTATGGGACAGCCCTTGCTATTTGTTTGGCGAGAAATGGTCATCAAACGTTGCTTTGGGGTCGCGACTCGACTCATGTAGAACAAATGGTTGCTACAAGGGAAAACGCTAAGTATTTACCAGGATGCACTTTTCCAGAAAGTTTGCACTTAGTGTCGAATTTAGCTGAAGCAGTGCAAGCGAGTGATAAGATCTTGCTAGTCGTACCAAGTCATGCGTTTGGTAATATGCTTAAACAGATAAAACCTTTGCTTAGAGCCGATGTAAAAATTGCTTGGGCAACTAAAGGTTTAGATCCTGAGTCAGGTGATTTATTACAAACGGTGGCACAAAAAGAACTCGGTGAAGATGTATCATTAGCTGTGTTATCAGGGCCTACTTTTGCAAAAGAAATGGCAGCAGGTTTACCCACTGCTATTTCACTTTCCTCGAATGATGAAGCGTTTGTTGCTGAAGTTTCTGATTTATTACATTGTGAAAAGCGTTTTCGCGTATACTCTAATACTGACTTTATTGGTGTGCAACTTGGCGGCGCAGTAAAGAATGTTATTGCTATTGCTGCCGGTATTGCAGATGGCATAGGTTTTGGTGCTAATGCAAGAACCGCACTTATTACACGTGGTTTAGCAGAGATGACTCGTCTTGGTTTAGCATTAAATGCCCAACCTGCTACCTTTATGGGCATGGCTGGTTTAGGTGATTTAGTGCTAACGTGTACGGATAACCAATCGCGCAATCGCCGATTTGGTCTAGCGTTAGGACAAGGGCTTGAAGTTGAGCAAGCAATGTCTGATATAGGTCAGGTGGTTGAGGGTTATCGCAACACCAAAGAAGTTTACATGTTGGCGCAACGTAATAGTGTAGAGATGCCTATTATCGAGCAGGTCTATCAAGTATTGTATCAAGGTAAAGATGCCAAGTTAGCCGCAGCAGATTTGCTCTCTAGAGATAAGAAATTTGAATAGCTAACAATTTAAAAAGATTCTAAAAAAGCCCTTAATCATTTGATTAAGGGCTTTTTTTATCCGTTAACTTTATTTTACTTTATCGCTTAGTCTTATTGCTATACCGCATTTGGAAAACCAAGCTGACGCCACGCGTCGTAGACAATAACTGCGGTGGCGTTTGATAAATTCATGCTGCGGCTGTCTTTAAGCATTGGAATTCGTATTTTATCTTCATCAGGGATTTGTACCCGCACTTCTTCAGGTAAACCACTTGTTTCAGAGCCAAACAGCAGATAATCACCTTTTTTAAAGGCAACATCGTGATAAAAGTTAGTTGCTTTGGTAGTAATGGCTAACACACGTTCAGGTTTTTCGTGTTGTAAGAAAGCAGCATAATCTGCATGACGTTGAATTGCAGCAAATTCATGATAATCTAAACCAGCTCTTTTTAACTTTTTATCATCTAAATCAAAACCTAACGGTTCGATTAAATGTAATCTGAAGCCTGAGTTGGCGCAAAGACGAATAATATTACCTGTATTAGGTGGGATTTGTGGTTGAAATAGAACAACGTCAAGCATGAGTGATATCACGTAAATTAATCATAATATTATTATACCCAAACACAATGAACTTTAGAATGTTAGCAACTAATGGGTTATTAATTTCTATCATTTTATTACTATACTGAACGTAAATGAAGACAGCAATTTGCACTGTAATTACTAACGATTCAATATTTAACGAGGAACGTTTATCTTGGAAAATAAGACACTGTCATCAGAAGATTATGCCTTTTGGGTGCGATTAGCGGCTATTTTCTCTACGAGTGTTGCATTGCTGCTTGTGGTTATTAAGCTTTACGCTTGGTTGGTTACAGATTCCAGTGCCATGTTAGCCTCCACTACTGATTCGATACTCGATTTATTTGCATCGGTTATGAATATCGTTATTTTGCGCTTTGCTTTAGCGCCTGCAGATAAAGAGCATAGTTTTGGTCATGGTAAGGCAGAGAGTTTAGCTGGCTTAGTACAAGCGGCTTTTGTGCTTGGCTCTGCAATTATTTTAATATTTAGTGGTATGTCCCGTTTAATTAATCCACAGTTTATTGTGCGTAGTGAAGTGGCTATTTGGGTGACAGTTGCGGCAATTGTTTTAACTATTTTATTAGTCATTTTTCAACGATTTGTTATTAACAAAACGGGGTCTATTATTATCAGTGGTGATGCGCTGCATTATCAGTCAGATTTATTTTTAAACTTAGGGGTGTTGGCTGCTATTTTTCTTAGTCAGGGTATTTGGTTACAAGCTGATGGTGCATTCACCATTGCAGTAGCGGTTTACTTATTGATTGGAGCGGGAAAAATAATTTTTCAAAGTGTTGGTCAGTTAATGGATCGAGAATTAGCTGATGAAGATTTAGAAAAGATAAGAGAAATTACGTTAGCCCATAGCCAAGCGAAGGGTATTCATGAGTTGAGAACAAGGCAAGCTGGAGCACAACGCTTTATTCAGTTTCACTTAGAGTTAGATGACAACTTATCCTTATACGAAGCTCATGCTATAGGCGATCAAATCGAAGAAACATTGCTAGAAGCGTTTAAGCCGTGTGAAATATTTATTCATCACGACCCGAGTTCAGTGGTACAAAGTGAGTTACAGCAGCAAGTTAACTAGGCCATTTTCATTTATTAGTATTGAGTGAACCAGCTTAAACAGATGTTTATTGCGTGTGTTCGCATGGTGTCTGTTTCAAAAAAGAGCTCATGGTAAGCCTCTTCTATGATCACAGGAATGGATGAAGCACAATAATCTGGCTTTACCTTATAAAGCTGTTGGCAAAATTCATGCTGAGCATCATTATCAATGATCAAGTCTTTACTAGCCTGTAACACTAGAATAGGGGTGGAAATATCTTCGAGCTTAGCAAATATTGTTTGTTGAGCTTTAAAGCCCTCAATTAACCACTGTAAGGTAACACCACCTAACTGTAGTGCAGGAGTTGATTGATACAAATCTAAAAATGCGCTGTATCGACTTTTAGAGTGAGTTAAATGGTTCTCTTCAAACGTGACTGCTTGGTAGTCTTTTTGACCTAAGAAATACCAAGAGTCACTGCTTAAGTGTCTGTTTATGCGATTGGCTAGTTTCAAGGCTTGAAAGGTAATGCTTTTAGGGAAGTTACCCGCATTAAAACCAAACATGGGCGAGGCGAGGGCTGCTGCTTGGATCGGTATAGTATTTTCTTGTAAATAACGTGTAGCGATGGCTGCACCCATAGAGTGAGCTAATAGGTAAGTCGCAGATTTATCGAGTGTTGTTGATATAGTTTCGATGAAATATTTTACATCGCTAACATAGTCTTGAAAATTATTAACAAAGCCTTTGTTAGGGTTTGTCTGTAGCCGTTGTGATAACCCTTGACCACGGTGATCTAGGATAAAAATATTATAGCCTTGATTATAAAGATCATAGCTAAGTTCTTGGTATTTTAGGTAACTTTCACATCGACCAGGAATAATAATTATCTTTTTTTTGTGATTAGAGTGAATAAAATAGGCATAGTTAATGCGAATATTTTTCACTCCTTCAAAGCAAGAAAACTGACCTGTTTGCCAAAAATCAGCAATAACAGTTCGAAGGTTTTCATCAAGCTGTTGTTCGCTACAGAAGCTTACATTATTGACCATTTAATATCTCAACATATTATGCAATAGCTTACTTTACTGATTTACTTGGTTTTTAGGAAGCTCTATTGTTACGGCTAACCCTTGGTGATGCTCGTTAGTTTGATTAATATTTTTTGCAAATATTTTTCCGTGGTGCGCTGTAATGGCCTGCTTGGCTATGGCTAGGCCGAGTCCTGTGCCACCTGTTTCCCTATCGCGAGCACTATTAACACGATAAAAAGCAGTAAATATCTTTGCTAATGCGTCTTCAGGAACACCGTTACCTGAATCACTTATTGTTAAAGATAGTTGGTGATTATTGTCTATCAAGGCAATTTTGATAGTGGAGTTTTTGGCAGTATGCTTAATAGCATTGATTAGTACATTGGTTATTGCACCACTGAGTAAGTGACTATCTCCTTGAATAGTAATATCTTTATGAGCATTACATTCAATAAGAACTTGTTTATTTTCTGCAAGCAGTTGCTGATCTGAAACAATTGATTTTAATAAACGGGTAAAACTAAATGAAGCTATATTAAGCGGCTTAAAAGAGTTCTCTAATCGAGATAGTGTTAAAACGTGAGCGATCATTTCATCGAGTTGATTAATCTCTTTTTGACAGCGCTCAAAGTACTGCTCTTGATCTTCTCCCTTTTGCTGGGCAAGCGCCAAAGCCATTTGTAAGCGAGTTAGTGGTGAGCGAAGTTCATGGGAGACATCTCCCAGCAATCGCTGTTGTGCAGAAATATTGGTTTCGAGTTTATCAGCCATTTGGTTAAAGCATCTAGCCAAACCACCTAATTCATCTTGCCTAGTATTAAGACCCGTTACACGCGTGCTTAAGTCTCCCTGTGCAATTTGTAAGGTTGCTTCTTTCATTTTTAATACGGGTTTACTTAGGGAGCGAGCTAGCACCCAACATAGCGCAAAGCTAATGGTAAGTGGGATAGTTAACCTTAGCCATAGAGGCATCTCTTTTAAAAAATGCTGTAAAGTTTTACGTGGCATTTTTTTGGAGACAAAAAGTAAAGTTTGTTGATTTTGATAGATAACAGGTATTGGTCCCGTGATCCTAGTATGACTATAAATTACAGATTGTGTTGTGTCGTTTTCACGTGTTTGAATATGCTTTTTTATGATGTCATTGAAATGACTTCTTTGTGGCGACAGTTTTTCAACGTTTAATCTGTCAGAGGGTAGTTGAGTCCAAAGAGTTAGGTCAGTTCTTCTATGCTTTTTCCGCTTATAATTATTTTGTATTTGAGCAAAAGAGTTTTGGGTTAACTTAGCTTTTATGCGATTCAAAAAATGTAAATCTTCTTTATTTACCTGCTCTGCAACAATACTAATATTGTCATCATTAAGTAGTTGGTGGGTAATAAAACGACTAACAATAATGGACGTTAAGGTAATGAACCAAAACCACAGAAAAAGCTTCACTTTGAAAGATGAAAGGTAACGTCGTATTGAAATTAAGCTCATGATAAATCACCTGATAAAAAGATATATCCAGCACCACGAATGGTTTTGATTTTATCAGTGTCGCTAAAAGGCAATAGCTTACGTCTGATGTTACTTACATGAACATCGATGCTTCTATCAAATGGAGCTAATTTTCTTCCTAATACTTGCTCTGATAACTGAGCTTTACTGACAATCTCACCTTGATGTTGCATCAAAATTGTCAGTACTTGATACTCAGTGCTTGTTAACTCCACCGCTTGAGTATGACAGGTGACTTGATGTGTTGCATGATTTAGCTTAACCCCGTTAATAAACAGGGTTTGTTCAGCATTTGGGTGGTTTTTTAAGTCTTGTGTAATAGCTATTCGTCGTAATATTGCTTTTATACGAGCGAGTAACTCTTGATGATGAAAAGGTTTGGCGAGGTAGTCATCAGCGCCAAGTTCAAGTCCGAGCACTCTGTCATTATCATCACCTTTTGCTGTTAACATGAGCACAGGTGTTTTATGTTGATCACCTAATGCCTTTAGCACTTCAAAACCATTAAGTTTAGGCATCATGACATCTAGCAAAATAATATCGTATGACTGACTAATGGCTTGCTTTAAGCCTGATTGCCCATCAAAACAGCAATCTACAGAATACTGGTGCATCCCAAGAAATGCGGTAAGTAACTCAGCAAGTTCTTTATCATCATCAATTAATAGTAATCGTTTAGTATTCAAAGCTACCTCTCTTTTTAGCTATGGGTAGTTTACCTTAGCTGGAATATTACGCACACCGGCAAAGTGAACTTTACTAAATCTTTACACTTGCTTTGCGTTTCTTTGCATTGCCTTGAATATAATGATTACAACAATTACATGAATCATCCAAGTGCGAGGTTTATTTATGTATTTGGAATTTAGCTATTATTTAATTGAGGATAGATTATGAAAAGTATATTGAAAGTAACGATGAAGCCAATAGTGTTAATTGCCACGCTATTATTAAGCCAAGCATCTTTTTCTCAGGGGGTAACTGACAATTTAACGTTTGATAATGACTATCGCGCCCAACATATGGGTAAGTTCAAGCATGGTGGGCAAGGTAAGTTTTTTAGAAAAATGGCAAAAGTGTTGGAGTTAACTGATAGTCAAAAAGAGCAAATTAAAACAATTAAGATATCTGCTAAAGAACAAAACCAAGCAATAAAAGAGTCATTAAAGCAAATGAAAGTGGAACAAAAAGCATTAATACATGCAGATGTTTTTGATGAGCATGCTTATACGGCGCTATTTAATGCTTATCAACCTACTATCGCTCAAGCAGCTTTAGCTAAGGCAAAAACAAAGCATGCTATTTATAATGTATTAACAACTGAGCAAAAAGCGAAGTGGCAAACATTTATGGAGAAAAAGCAGCAGCGCAGGAAAAAAGGTTAACCCTGTAAGCTGAAAGAAAAGATCTTTGACATTTGGCTTTCTACTGGCTTGTCGCCAATCTTAGCTGGTAGAAAGCGCCATTTCTTGATTGCAGCTCGAATAGAGTTTTTAAAGTAATTAACTTTATTTTGTTGCACAAAACTAATGTTCTGAACATTGCCTTGCTTATCGATGGTGAAGTTAACCTTCACTTCAACTTCAATACCTTTACGCTTAGCTAAACTTGGGTAAACTGGATCTGCAGTTTTAATCTGTTCGGCTTCATACCATATCGGCTTTTTCACTTGCTCAACGGATAGTGTTGGTTTGCTTGTTGGCATGCTTTGTAATTGCGCTAATTCTTCAAAAATATCATTTCTTGGCGTTGTTATTGGCTCTGCGGCTAATTCAGCAATTTGAGCTTGATAAGGGTTGTTAAATGAATTGTTGCGGGCAAGATCTTGCTCATTGCTTAACGCTAGCTCAACACGAGATGGTGAATTATCACTCAACTCAATGGATTTATTTACTGGAGGAGTTAATAACCTTTTATGCTGTAAATTAGCGTCAACATCGGAAAAACTGGTTTGTGTGACAGATTTAGTCGTTAAACGTTTACTCGTTAAATCAGCTTGTTGTTTTGTATCTGCGGTAACAACAGGCGCTATTGGTTCAATTGTTACTTTAACGGGACTCGTACTGCCGGCAGTCTCAATAAGCTGTTTTGCTGATGTTTCAGTAGTCAAAGCATCAGTTGCATATTCCTCAACATGGGCCTGTTGCGTGAGAGCTGTTTCATTAACTAAGCTTTCTTGCTCATTTATTGGCTCTTTAATTGTCTGCTGCTGAATATTGGTTTGTGAAGGTTGCTCAGTAACAGCCACTTCAGCAGGCTTGCTATCATTGAAAATAGTATATTCTTTAACAAACTCGGTAGCAGGGTGCACTTCTTGCTGAGTAGCTAATAATTGTTGGGCGATGCTATCGTCTGCCAAAGCTGTTGAATTGCTCAGGGGGTTACTACTTTTATTTTTATTAGATTTTTTTGCCTGAACAGGTTTATTACTTGGGTTATTCCAAGGGAATTCATTTGTCCACTTTTGCGCATAAGGGAAAGTAAGCAGTTTATTACTCATGATGAACATGATGGCAAAAAATATGCTGATTCCCGCGAACCATTTACTAACATCATTACTTGGCGCACAGTGATGATCTACTAGCCTTAATACACGTTGCTTTAAATCTCCTCCTGATGCGGCCATCGCCATACTTGGTATTGTATGATGGTGTCTATTTGCACATAAAGAGGCTGTGTCAGCTAATGCATGTGCATAAGCGATCGGGTCACCACAATGTTGCACGGCAATATCGTCGCTACAATACTCACGCTCATTTCGCATTTGCTTTGCTATCCAACTCACACCTGGGTGGAAGAAAAACAGTAACTCAATAATGGTTTGAATAAAGTTAACCAAATAGTCGTGACGGCGAATGTGCGCTAGTTCATGTAACATTAACATTTCAAGCTGAGCAGCGTTTAAGCCACTAACCATACTAGCTGGAATTAATACTACAGGCTTTAACCAACCAATCGCCATAGGGACATCAATTTTTAATGAAATAAGTAGCCTAGGCGTTTTCTTTAAATTGATTTGCTGTGCTAATTCGCTAAAGCGATCTAATAAAGCTTGCTCTGGCACTATGCTGCCACTGGTTGGTAACTTATTTACATTACGCATTTCAATCAAGAGCTTACCAGCTAATGAAAAAACACAAACCATCCATAACAATGAGATATAGGGAAGAGAGTGCGCAACCAAGGATGGGATTAATTCTTGGTAATTTAGTAAAGTATTCTCTTGAGTTAGTTCATTAACGAGTGTCGTTAGTGCTAACGGAGAGGTTCCTGAGGCTTGCAGAACTGTATCATCAGGAAAAACAACAATGAAAGTGATAATAGCCAACACTAAGTTTGCTAACATTGCTGTTGCTGATAGTGCATAGCGTAATTGAGATTTACTTTTATCAATTACTAACAAAGCTGTTTTTAATGCAATAGCCACTAACGCCCCTTGCCACAAAAAGTGCAATAAGGTTAGTGCTAAGCTATAAAAATATGGCGTTGTTAATAAATGTTCAAGCATGTATTAATTAGTTTACTGTTACTTTTCAAGTGAATTTAAAAGTTGGCGAATATCATCAATTTCTTGGGCACTGGTAGATTCGTCAATAGCTCTCATAACTAGTTTAGAGGTAGAACCACCAAAAGCTTTACTAATAAGATCTTTTATCAGTGAGGATTGTGTATGCATCTCACTGTTTGCCGCAGCATAAACATGAGCTCGGTTACTTTCATCTCTAATAACTAGCGATTTTTCATGCATAATTTGCAAGATTTTAAGTACAGTTGTATAACCTGTTTTTTGAGTTGTACTAACTGCTTCGTGGATTTGTCTTACCGTTGCAGGGCCTATTTGCCATAGCACATTAAGTAATGTTAATTCAGCCTCTGTTGGCTTTACTGCAGAATTATCACGCGCCATTTACTTTTCCTTTTGAGCTTACTCGCCTATTGATAAAAACATGATCTACAAACTTAAAATTTGTTCATCATTGTAACAAGATACGAACTTAATCGTATCTCGTGTAGAATAAATGAGCAACCTTTTTATTTGTACTGTTATAACTTATTGTTTAGTCAATGTATTATAATGCTTATTTGTTATTTACTGTCGCGTAAAGCTCACCTAAGCGGGTAACAGTCCCTGGTCCAGCATTGCTGTCAAACTCGATCATGCCAGGTGAAAAAGTACTCACCACAGTAGAACCTAACTTGAAACGTCCCATTTCATCGCCTTTTTCGAATGTGATGGCATCAACGCCAGAGGCAGGGTACTTCCAGCGGAAAATATCTTTACCGGCAGGAGGAGTAATAGTACCTGCCCAAGTGGTTTCAATACTGGCTACAATAGTAGCGCCTACTAACACCATAGCTAATTGACCAAATTGCGTATCAAAAATTGCAACAACACGTTCGTTTCGCGCAAATAAGTCAGGTACATTGCGCGCAGTTAACGGGTTAACAGAGAATAACTCTCCAGGCACGTAAATCATTTCACGTAAGGTCGCCGCCATCGGCATATGAATTCTGTGATAGTCTTTAGGTGCAAGATATATACAAGAGAACTTACCTCCTTGAAAAGGAGCTGCAGTTTGAGCGTCACCACCAAGTAGTGAGGTTAAACTATAATCAAATCCTTTGGCTTGAATAAGTTGCCCATCAACAATATCACCTTGTTGGCTGATAGCACCATCAACAGGGTAACACAGTGTGCCTTCGTCACTATCGACTGTACGAGCACCTTCTTCAAGTTCACGAGTAAAGAAGTCGTTAAAGGTTTCAAAATCACTGGCATTTTTTAATTTTGCCTCACTCATATTGATATCATAAGCTTTGATAAATTGACTAATAGCCTTGGTAGTTAACCAGCCCATTTTGGCTGCGGCAAATTTACCAACTAAACGTGATAAAAAGTGCTTTGGCATCATGTATTGCAAGGCAATTTTTATTTTGTCTGTAAATGAATTTTGTGAAGACACTTGGTTTCCTTAATCGTTAAAGCGAGATGTTAATTTGTTTTCACCTAAGCTACCTAGTATTCGTTGAAAACTAGCTAAGCGCTTGGTGGTAATTTCGTTATTTTTTTCTGCGGCTATTAGTGCACAGCCAGGATCATTTTGATGTTTACAATCCCTGAATTTGCACATGCCTAGAAACGGAGAAAATTCAATAAAGCCATGATATACCTGTTCAGGTGTTAAATGCCATAGGCCAAATTCTCGAATACCGGGGGAGTCTATTAAGTCGCCACCGTCATTAAAGTGATATAAGCGAGCTACGGTTGTGGTGTGTTGGCCAAGGCCAGAATTTTCTGATACTTCTTGTGTTAATAAGCCTAAATCCGGCATTAATGCGTTGACTAGAGTCGATTTACCCACACCTGATTGACCGACAAAAATACTCGTATGAGAAGCTAACTGGTCTTTTACAACATCAATACCGTGATTAGATTTACTGCTAGCGTAGAGTACTTGATAGCCAATATCACGATAAATTTGCAATTGTTGCTCAATTTCATTCTGTTTATCTTGGGATATTTCAGCCAGTAAATCGACTTTATTTAACACTATGACAGGTGTGATGCCTGTTTGTTCTGCTGCAACTAAATAGCGATCAATAATGTCACTGTTAAATACTGGCAAAACGGATGATACAATTAATATCTGACTAATATTAGCCGCTATAGGCTTTAAACCATCGTAAACATCAGGGCGAGAGAGCATAGAATCTCTTTCATGCACTGCTTCAATAATGCCACTGATGCTGTGTTCGGTTTCTTTTCCTTGACGCCATTGCACTTTATCACCACATACAAGAGAATCGATTGAACGTCTTAGATTACACCTGAAAATATCACCTTCACTGCTTTCAACATCAGCATGTTGGCCAAAACGGCTAATAATGGTGCCAGTTTGAGGGGCACTTAGTTCATTATCTTGCCAGTGAATTTGTTCACTTTGTTTAGTCTTGTTTTTTTGACCATGAAGCTTTTTGTCATGGTTAGCTTTAATTCTTCTTAGCTGACCTTTCGTTAATTTTTTTGCTTTAGCCATATTAGATATTCATTTTGCTCATTTACCTTGGAATAAATTCAGCCTAAATTTACGGCCATACATTGCATTTTTTTAAAAGTATTATACCTTACTCACGAAAGAAATATCATCGCGATAATATCTGAAGTATTATACTTAGAATTGTCTACCAATGCTTGTGCATTTTTTAAGGGAAATTTATGACGTGTAGTGACTCAAATTTAATCTGGCTTGATCTAGAAATGACAGGATTAGAACCTGAAACTGATGTGATTTTGGAAATTGCTACCATCATTACTGATAGTCAATTGAATATTATTGCTCAAGGCCCCGTTTTTGCGATAAAGCAACCTGACGAGGTGTTAGACAACATGAGTGAGTGGTGCATTGAACATCACGGTAAATCAGGCTTAACAAAACGTTGTCGTGAGAGTCAAACATCACTAGCAGAAGCAACAGAGCAATCGCTTGCTTTTGTTATGGAGCATGTAACACCCGGTAAATCTCCTATGTGTGGCAATAGTATTGGTCAGGATAGACGATTTATTAATAAGTACATGCCTGATTTTGAAGACTTTTTTCACTATAGAAATTTAGATGTAAGTACGGTGAAAGAGCTAGCGCGTCGCTGGAAACCCGAAGTACTTGATAAAGTTGTCAAAACCGGTGCACATTTGGCACTTGATGATATTAAAGAGTCTATAGCTGAACTCAAGGTATATCGTCAGCATTTTTTTAAAGAGTAAGCTAGTGTGTTAACCATTATTTTTGAATGGTTAACTTCTTAGTTAACTGGTTGGTAATATTAGTTAATGTTTCACTTAATTGAATATTATCAACTGCATAGTCAATGGTGATTTGTGGGAGTGTTACTTTAGATTTAGCGCTTACAAACCTTAACTTTTCAACACCTAAAGAGATCTTTTTACCTACTTCATTTGCTGTTTCTAAATCGATTTTGGGAACTAATAAGAGAAATTCATCAAAGCTAATTCGAGAAGATAATCCACTTTCATCAACATAGCTTGCTATTTTATTGGCCACTTTATTTAAAATGACATCGGCTAACAATAAGCCATAATCTTGTGAGAATTGGTCAAAATTATTCACTTTGACTAAAATGGCATTCATCGAAGGTTGATTGTCTTGCTTTAACCATGCATCAATATGACGAACAATTGCATCTTTGTTATACAGCCCTGTCACGGGATCTAAATCGACGGTTTGTTTAGTGCTTGCTAACTCTTTGTTCAACTGTTGGTTAACTTTATGTGCAAGCTGCAACTGCTTTTTTAATTGCTCTTGTTGTCGTTTAAATGCTTGTGTGGCTGCCTCTAATGATGCCACGGCTTCTTTCACTTCCAGCTTATCATTTGAGAGTAATTGAGGAATGCTAGTATCAAAGTTTGAAATGAGAATATCTGCTGAATCGCTACTTAACTTAGAGCTTTTCTCAGTGGTGCAAAGTAATTTATGTAAGTCAGTAATAATGTCATAGCGAAATTTACTTTGTTCAAGGACGTGGTTTTTATAGAGCGATTCCATAAAAAAACTATCTAGCTTGCTAGATACTAATAATTGCTCGTTTATACTCTTACTTAAACTAAGGTTATTTTGCTTGTGGTATTCATAGCCCACCGCATAATTAATTGGGTTTACGGGTAAATCCCATTGTTTAAGTTGTTCAACGGTGAGAGCCATTACTTGCTCGGCTTCTTGTATAGAGTCGTGATACTTCATCTGTCTATTTATTCACATCTATAAGGCAGAACCATTCTCTAGGAAATGATAAGAAAAATCTAGTGATTTAATGTAACTCATTTTTACATGATATATTGTATTTTCTTCTTTGACTTTTCTTTTCTTTAAAGTTTGTTAGAGTATCAAAGTCTTCAATACTGAGCTGTTACCATGAATAAATTATATACCTTTTTACTGTGCACTTTTTTAGTTTCATGCAGTGTATCAAATAGCAAAAACGTAAGTTCAAGTGATGCAAATAGTAAGCTAAAGCAACTTATTGAAACCCATGAAATATTTTATCAAGAAAGTAGTCCTTTTAATAAGGATGTTGTGGGTGAGAATAACGCAAAATTACCTGATTTGTCGGCTAATAATCTGGCTGACTTATACCAAAGAAGATTAGATATTTATCAATCCTTAATGGCATTAGATAAAACACAGCTTAGCAAAGAAAATCAAATCAATTGGTCAGTACTCACTTATAGCTTAAAAAAACAGTTAGATAGCTATAACAACAAAGAGCACTATATGCCATTAACGGCTGAGTCAGGTTTTCATGTCTGGATTGCCAACATAGCTCGCCGAGTTAACTTTAAAACGACTCAAGATTATCAAGATTATATCGCGAGATTAAAAGCGATCCCTCATTATTTTCAGCAACAAATAAGCTGGATGGAACAAGGTATTCAAGAAGGGATTACCCAGCCAAAAGTGGTGTTATTAGGTTTTGAGCAATCAATAGCTGCTTATATAAAGTCAGACGTTGAGGAAAGTGGTTATTATCAGCCTTTTAAAAATATGTCTAATCAAGTTTCTGCTGTTCAACAAGAAAAACTAAAGCGAGAAGCAAAGCAAGTATTAGCCACTATGGTAATGCCTGCTTATCAAGGTTTTTATGATTTTATGGTTGATACCTACCAAGTCAAAGCGCGTGAAAATATTGCCGCAGCCAGTTTACCAAATGGTGAAGAATATTATCAAAACCGCGTTGCGCACTATACAACTTTGCCCTTAACTGCTGAAGAAGTGCATCAAAAAGGTCTTGCGGAAGTAAAGCGCATAAGAGCAGAAATGGATGATATTATTAAATCCGTAGAATTTAATGGTAGCTTTAAGGACTTTGTTAATTTTTTACGAACGGATCCGCAGTTTTATGCAAAAACACCTAAAGCATTGATAAAAGAAGCATCTTATATAGCAAAGCAGATGGATGCGAAATTACCCGCTTTGTTCAAAACATTACCTAGAACGCCATATGGTGTTATTCCTGTACCAGCAAATATTGCACCTAAATACACTACTGGTCGTTATTCAGGACCATCTAGAGACGATCAACCAGGAAATTATTGGGTTAATACTTACCGTTTAGATAGAAGACCGCTTTATGTCTTAACAGCGTTAACATTACATGAAGCGGTGCCAGGGCATCACTTACAAATTGCTTTAGCAAAAGAAATGAAAGATGTGCCTAAATTTCGAAATCGAACTTATATATCTGCTTTTGGCGAAGGGTGGGGCTTATATTCAGAGTACTTAGGTATAGAGGCCGGTATGTATGAAGATCCTTATCATGATTTTGGTCGATTAACTTATGAAATGTGGCGTGCATGTCGATTAGTGGTAGATACTGGTATGCATACTCAAGGTTGGAGTCGTCAACAAGCAATGGACTTCTTGGCAGATAATACAGCGTTATCGTTACATAACGTTAAGACTGAGATTGATCGCTATATTTCTTGGCCAGGACAAGCGTTATCTTATAAAATTGGTGAATTAACGATTAAGCGATTACGTACGCAGGCTGAATCGGAGCTAGGTGGAGAATTTGATTTACGAGAATTTCATGATGAAATATTAAAGAATGGTTCAATGCCATTATCAATGCTTGAGCAAGTGATTAAAGAATACCTTGAAAATAAGAAAAAACTAATAAAACAAAAGGTATAGAAAGAGAGGAAGGCACGCAAAGAAATCGGAAGGATTCTTCGATAGAAAGAAGCTAAATAAGATAAGCCCCCACTATATCTAATCTGGCAGTCCCGCTATCATAGGTTTCCCATTAGACCGGTAACTTTGCGTCTCTAGTTTTCACTAGGTTTGCCCTTGTCGAGTATTAGTACTCACCTTCATTATAGGATATGTGCAAACGATGTAAACTAAAAGAAAGTTTACATAAGGTTAATGCCGTTAATTAGTTGTGAATTACTGTTGTAACTTATTGTTTTTAATAAATATAAAAAAGTGATGTTTTGGTGGTTTTTTTGATTAAAACGTATAGTTTTATTTTGTTTTTGCTAGTTTTTTTATACTGTTCACCTGTTTTCTCTGAGCAAATTAAAGCTAATGAGCAAACCTTGCTCATTGATCAGGTCGCTTTGTATTTGGCAAAAGATAAAGAAGAGCTCAAAGAAGAGCAGATCACATCTCTTTCAAAAAAAATAATACCTAATAAGCATCAATACCCGAGCGATATCATCGCAAAACTTTTCTTGTTACTCGCTGATGTTGCAACTAATGAAGGGGACATAGAAAAAGCTTATCAATTTGCTCTCGATGGCCTTGCTGTGAATACTTCACACACTAAAATAAGATTATGCTTAACGTTAAAGTTGGCGGAAGTTTATGTGGCAAAAAAGCAATATAAAGACTTATTAAATGTGGCTGAACAGGCTGTTATTCAAAGTGATGCAATTAAGAATATTAAATATAGTCTTTTCGCTTTAGGCTACCGTAGTCTTGCTTTCGCTATGTTGGGTCAGCATCAACAAACATTAGCTGACTTGAAACGAGTGGAGTTAAGTATTTCATCAAATAAGGTTTTTTCTGAGCATATCGAGTTGTTAACTATTCTAGCTACCGCTTATCAAGCCTTAGGTGATTTTCATACTTCACTGACTATGCAGAATAAAATCTTAACCTTAAGGTACGAACTGTCACGCACAGCAAATATTGATCAAACTTATATGCGATTAGCGCAAGCAAATTTGTCTTTGATGCGCCTAGATGAAGCATACAATAATTTTTGGGAGGCCAAGCGGTTTGCAAGGGAAAAAGGAGCTGATATTAGCGTTGCATATGCTCAGCAAGGGTTAGGTATTGTGTTATTTATGCAAAACGAATTCAATAAGGCATTAGGTGAATTAGAAAGTGCAAATGACACTTTTAAGAAAAAGAATGTAACCTCATCATATATTGAAACTGCAATCTATTTAGCCAAAATTAAATTTCATGAATCCCAACTTGAACAAGCTTATAAGATTTTAAATGAACTGCAGACCTTAGTTAAAGAAAGTGAAATGAAAATTGAGTTTATTGATTTTTATCAAATGGTTGCTCAAATGCATTTCAATAAAAACAATTTTAAACAAGCATTTTTGTGGCAAGAAAAATACAGCATACTCCTTCAAAAGAAAAATCAACACAGTCAAAATATAGCCATGACACCTTATTACTTTTCTCTTTCAAAGGTAAATAATAACCTTGAAAAACAGCAGTCATTAGAACAAGCAAGAGAATTGACGATAAAAATGGCTGAAGAAAGTGAACTCAGTACTAGCTTTTCTAATAAATATCAAAAACAACAGCGCATAATTTTGATTTTATCCTTTGTTTGCTTGTTATTGATGATTACCTTGTTGTTTTTCTATCTTAGGATAAGAGCAAAGCGAATATCTTTGGTTTATCAAGAAGCAGAGAATCCAACTAACTTCTTTTTGAAATCCATGCAAACTAAGCATACATATCAATTACTTTATAAAAAAGCTCGTCTACATCAATACCCAATTACGGTGGTTTACTTTACTATTGAAAATTGGCAGGAATTAGAATTTCGATTCAATAAAAAATCTATCCTTAATGAGGTGGGTAAGGATATTGCACAAGTAATATCTGAACATCTAGGTGAGTTTGATTGTGCAGGTATATTGAATCGGGGTGAATATTTATTACTGTTTGAATACCAAAATGAAGAGGATATTGCTCAAAAAGTTGATAAACTATCCAAAGCATTACAACTGAGGTTTATTCCCAGTATTGGTGACTTTTCAATATTGAGTAGGTATTCGATTAAAACCCCTAGCTTTAAAGATATAGATCCCTATATCTTTTTAGCCAAACTAACTGAAGCAGAAAATCTATAAAAGGTGACATGATGTTTTTTGTCCTCGCTATAACTGTACTTTTTGTCATTATAAGTGCGTACTTTTTTCTAAGAGCTGAGAAGTTTCAGCGTATTATTATTGGTCAAAAGCGAGAGACCAGTTCAACATTGAAAGAAAATAAAGGTCTAGTGGACTCTATGGCGCTTTTAGCAACAAAAAATGAAGAGTTCGCCAAAAACAGATTAGTCCGACTAAAAGAAAGAGCTCAAGAGCAGCAGAATGATGCTTTAATTCATTATTATGAGCTGATTTCACCAATGGTTAATAAT
>Ga0193960_1000347_pt1 | contig 19317 bp, 14 predicted proteins | sample FB_3_MG_FD_140338 | JGI IMG/M metagenome (GOLD analysis project Ga0193960, IMG submission 140338) | Microbial mat bacterial communities from the Broadkill River, Lewes, Delaware, United States - FB_3_MG | ecosystem: Environmental > Aquatic > Freshwater > River > Microbial mats | place: USA... | reverse complement strand
ATTTGGATATTGTTTAATTTACTCCCTCAATTAGGTGTGTACGATCATCCTTTATTAAACAGCGACTTACCAAAAACTACCGTTATCACGTTAGTTGGATTAGTCATAAACATTTTCTCCCTTTGGCTAGTATCCTTATTAACAAGGCAAAGTATTCGAGAGCAAATGCAAAGTAAATTTTTTTATAAAGATAGAAGCAATACTCAATGGAATCTTCCCGTTCAACCTAAAGTTGATTTGGTTGAGTTAGAGTTTTTACTTGCCCGTTTTATTGGTAAAGAAAAGGCTCAACAATGCTTTAAGCAATTTCATCGTCATCACGGTAACAAAAACAACAAAAAATTTAATGAAGCAATATTACTTCATGCAGAAACAACGCTTGCTCGTGTATTAGGCTCAGCATCAGCTAAATTAGTTACATCTTTCGCTATTAGTGGGCAAAACATGGCGTTTGATCAGGTCGCTAAATTAGTAGAAGACAACTCAACTCAGCAGTTAGAGTTCAGTCGTACGGTATTGCAAAGTGCTATTGAGAATGTTAGCGAAGGTATTTCTGTTATTGACAGTGGACTTAATTTAGTGGCTTGGAATAAACAATATATAGATATTTTTAATTACCCTGATGAAATTATTTATATTGGCTGCCCTATCAGTCAATTAATTCATTTTAACCTTAGTCAACAAGGTTATTTTATAGAAGATATTGCAAAACAGGTTGATAAACGTATTCAATTTATCAAAGCTGGCAGCCGACATAACTCTGAATATAAATTAAAAAATGGTAAAAATATTCACATAGAAGGTAATCCAATACCTGGTGGTGGTTTTGTGATGATATTTTCAGATATTACTAAATATCGCCAAACCGAAAAAGTATTAAAGGAAGAAAACACGGATCTTGAATCAAGAGTGCGTTTTCGTACTGTAGAGCTAGAACAAGCAAACAAAGAGCTTGCGCAAGCTAATGCTGAATTAGCACAAGCACAAGAAAGAGCAGTACAGGCTCATGTGAAAAAAAGCCAATATTTAAAGGCATGTAGTCATGATTTACTTCAACCTTTATCAGCCGCTCGATTATTTTCTTCATCCGCATCGTTAAATCCAAAACTCTCAAAAGAGGTACGTGAACAAATAAAACAAATTGATAACTCTTTAGAAATTGCTAATAGCTTACTGCTTGATCTTAACGAAATAGCGCGCATTGAAAGCGGTAATATCAAACCTAACATTGAAGCATTTTCCGTTAAACAAATCTGCGATATGCTATCAAGTGAATTTAGCGCTCTAACAGATGAGTACAATATTGAATTCCACTGTAAAACAAGTAAATTATTCATTGTTAGTGATCTAACTCTATTAGCCAGAATTATACAAAATTTTCTCAGTAATGCATTTCGTTATGCGCACACAGGCACACAGAATAAAATACATAAAGTATTATTAGGCTGTCGTAGACAAGGCGATGAATTGAGTATCCAAGTATTTGATAATGGTCCAGGAATTCCGCTAGAAAAACAAAAACAAGTTTTTGAACAATTCACCCAACTAAATAGTTCAAATTCTGTTGGTCCGAAAGGTCTTGGTTTAGGTTTGAATATTGCTCAAAGTTTAGCAAACATTCTTAATCATAAAATCAATTTAAAATCTAAAAGTGGTCATGGCTGTTTATTTAGCGTTAATGTGCCTATCACAAAATACAAAATAAAAGCAGAACAGCCACAACCAACAGCAAGTATGAATTTACAAGGTGTAGGTGTATTGTGTGTAGATAACGAGCAAGCAATACTTGACGGTATGTCAACACTCTTATCTACATGGCAATGTCATGTATTCACTGCAAAAACAGCACAACAGGCAAAAGCTATATATAAAAAGCACGAAGATGAAATAGATATTTTATTGGTTGATTACCAACTTAGCGAGAATAAGCCCGATGAACTAGCACTGAACATGGATACTTTATTAACTGAAAAGAGCTTGAGAGAATGCTCAATAGATAAAGTTAATGGTATAGAGCTTATTGAACAATTAAGGCTTATGAGCCAATATTCATTACCTGCCGTGCTGATTACAGCCACAACTGATGAGAACCTTACGTCGTTAGCAAAACTGCATAATATTAGTTATTTAAGAAAAATAATTAAACCCCTCGCCTTACGTGCTTTAATTAGTTCATTACTTACCAAGGAGCTAGCAAATAATTATTCTCACAACACTTTATAAATAAAAGGCAAATAATAAAACCTTCTATTCTGTCATATCGTGATTAAATGCACTTTGATTGAGCTGTAATTCATTCAATACAATAACCGCTTGAGTGCGATTTCGCACACCTAACTTTAAAAAAATAGTGCTGGCATGACTTTTAACCGTAGATTCAGATAACCCCAACTCATAAGCTATTTGTTTGTTCAATAAACCATCGGCAAACATTAATAAAATTTTATGTTGTTTAGGTGTTAATGATGCAATTTTATCTTCAGCTATGCTTGTTTTAGCATGACCGTTAAACTCACCGTCAGGCGTCCAAAGCTTACCATTAACCACTTCTTTAATAGCAAGCACCATATCAGAGACAGGCGTAGATTTTGGAATAAAACCAGCAGCACCAAAACTCATTGATTTGTGAATAGTTTCTTTATCTTCAAAACCTGAAATGATAACAACCCCTAAATTGGGATACATGCGTCTAATTGTAATAAGACTATTAAAACCTTGTGCGCCTGGAATATCTAAATCAAGTAATAATAAATCAGCATCGTTTACTGTTTGCAAATGCTGCTCAAGCTCTGGAATGGTTTGAGCATCAAAGATTTCGGCATCACTGAAGTGTGATTTTAAGGTAAGCGTTAACGCTTGACGAAATAAAGGATGATCATCCGCCAATATTATTTTCATATTTTTATACATAATTATACCCACAGCTTAATCGATTATAGTTTTATTTCGAACGATCAAGGCTTGTTAGATGAAAACTTTCTAGATAAGAAACACAATAACAAAATCTTTCTAAAGCTGCTACCTAGAAGTGTCATTTTTGTATTTCATATTAAATACACACGCTAATAAAAACCTAATTTGAAATTAATTAAAAATAAAGGTTGAATATTACACAAAACAGAGATACTGTACATACATACAGTTAATTTGTTTTTGCGTAATTTACAATACAGGTAATTAATAATGTTTAATATAAATAACAATAATATCAATATGTTAATTGATTCACATAATAATAACCAATCAATGTATATTAATTGGTTACAGCATACTAATGTTGCAAATCAGTTTGAACTATCTAATCAATATGCCACTATTTGTCAGCAACATAAGCAAGAAAAAAAATGGGTTTTATTTATTAATCCAGAAGAAAATTCAATAGAACAACTTGCTAAAACACACGGCATAGATGCTTCAAAAATATTAATGGTGAACTATAAAAGTAATGCAACAAATAGAGTAAAAATTGAATTAAAGCAAATTACATCAGTGTTAAGTAAAGGAAATTGTTCAGCAGTAATTTTATCAGATAGTGTCTTTGCGGCAGATGAAATAGCGCAGCTTGAATATTCGGCTAAATTAGGTAAAACACATTGCTTCTTAATGAAACAATGTCACTTACATTAAAACAACTCAGCAATGCTAAATTATGTGTAAGAACCAACGACTATAATTTAAAAAATTAAAGTCGTTGGTAGTCTTTTAAATAATTAGTTTATCACGCTAATACTATTAAGTTATAACGATAACTGTGATTTAATCCAATGTTTCACATTTCTATCTAACACAGCCATAGGTACTGCACCACCAAGTAGAACTACATCATGAAAAGCACTTAAATCGAATTTATCGCCTAAATCTGTTTTGGCCTGTTCACGTAATGATAAAATTTTAAGCATACCTAGTTTATAACCTAATGCTTGTCCTGGCCAAGTAATATAGCGTTCAATTTCAGCAATGACATCTGACTCTGCATTACCCGTTTTTTCACTCATATAAGTAATAGCTTGTTCACGCGTCCAACGTTTATGGTGCATACCTGTATCAACCACTAAACGTACCGCACGAAATAATTCAGCCTGTAAACGACCTAAATCACCAAAAGGGTCACTTTCATAAAGCCCCAATTCACTGGCAACTTGTTCACTATATAAAGCCCAACCTTCTACGTAAGCATTGTAAGGTGCTATTCTGCGTAAAAATGGAAGTGATGCTTGGCCCATATTCAAGGCAATTTGCCAATGATGACCAGGATTCGCTTCATGATACGTTAATGTTTTCAAACTAAAGGTCGGATTCGCTTTCATATCACGTAAATTAATCCAATAAATCCCTGGTTTGGAACCATCGACAGAAGGAGGACTATATTGCCCGCCTGGCGCTCCTTCTTGAATTTCTACTGGGTAAGAACGAACTTCAACATTGTAACTTGGTTTTGTTTTAAAAATAGGTGCCATCTTTTGGGTAACTTCATCAATGTACCCATTAAGATCATTAAGCAGTTGATCTCGCCCTGCTTTAGAATCTTCATACAAAAAACGTGGTTCTTCGGTTAACGCAATCATACGCTCGCCCACTGTACCTTCTTTATAACCTTGACTTGAAAGTATTGAATCCATCTGTTTGCTAATGCGTGTTACTTCATCTAAACCAATTTTATGAATTTCATCTGCCGTTAATGAGCTATTACCTAATTGGATAATTGCTTCTTGATAATATGCTTCGCCATTTGGTTGCGCCCAAATCCCCGCTTCATTTCTCGCTTTCGTTAATAATTTTTCTGTTGCTTTCGTTATTGATTGATAAGCAGGATAAACTACTTTTGTCACTTGCGCGATGACCTGTGTTATTAATTGTTTTTTTCTCTCTGCTGAAAGTGAAGGAATGATATTAACTTTTTCAGCAAAGTTACGAACAAAAACATGTTTTTCAGGTTCTGCGCTAGTAAATCCTTTCAAGTAACGTATTGCCCCTGTCACCGTACTTTTAGGTGGTAGCCAATTTTGAGCGGCATCAAAAGCAAGCTTTTCTTCTACGCTTGCAACCATTTGTCCAAACTTACTTAAACGACTAATATATTCAAGTGCCTCTTGCTCTGTCGTGATAGGCTGATCATTTTGCATGATACGTGGAATATCAATTAATGGACCATTTATTTGATTCACAATAAACGGCGATAATCCCATCCACCCATCAATATAACCAATAGAAAAATCTTTATGTCCTGCGTAATACTGTGTTATATCAGCCATCACTTCTTGGTTATCCAACTCAACATCGCTTACCTGTGCTTGTTTAAAATGACCAATTTGAGCAGATAAGCTTGCTAGTTTTTGACGTAATTCAGCCTCACTGTTTGGACTAAAATCCGATAATTCACCATTAAATTTTATACTTACTTCGTCAACAGACAAGCCATACATTGTTGCTTCAGGTGCTCTATTACTAAAAAGTATTTGTGTTGCTTTCGAATATAATGCATTAATATTTTGTTGTGCTTTATTTTCAATTTTAGCTAGATCAGTAACAGACGGCTTACTAAGTTGCCCTACTGATGTGCTATCTTTCATGCCACTACAACCAGACAGGCTTAATGCCGAAACAATCGCGCAGGTGATTAATGTTAATTTCATTTTTTATCTCTTTAAGCTTTTTGTTTTTTTGATTACAACAAAAGGGTTGTATATTTACAATAGACAAATCCAAAGCGCATACAATAGGATGTAAATAAATTTTTACCTTTAAGGCATATCAATAAATTCTCCCCCTCAAAGAGATGATATTCCCTTAGAAAAACTCACGAATTTTTGTTATAATCGCGCGCTTAGTTTCGGCCTGTCATATTAACTAGTAATCTATAAATTATTATAATACCCAAAATACCGAACTATACGCTAAACAATATAATACCAAAAAATTGAGCCTATCTATGAACAATACACAGTCGCAAGCCTTATTTGATTACCCTAAATATTGGGCTGAAAGCTATGGCACTGCACCATTTTTTCCTATGTCTAGAAAAGAAATGGACGCCTTGGGCTGGGATAGCTGCGATATCATTATTGTCACTGGTGATGCCTATGTAGATCATCCTAGTTTTGGCATGGCAATTATTGGCAGAATGTTAGAAGCTCAAGGTTTCCGCGTTGGCATGATTGCACAGCCTGACTGGCGTTCAAAAGCGGCATTTATGGCCCTAGGTAAACCCAATTTATTTTTTGGGGTTACCGCAGGTAATATGGATTCAATGATCAACCGTTATACTGCTGAACGTCGTATGCGCCATGATGATGCTTACACGCCAAATGACGAAGGCGGTAAACGCCCTGACCGCGCGGTAACAGCCTACACTCAACGATGCAAAGAAGCTTTTAAAGGTGTGCCTGTTGTTATTGGTGGTATTGAAGCCAGTTTACGCCGTATTGCACATTATGATTACTGGTCAGACAAAGTACGTCAATCAGTATTATTTGATTCAAAAGCCGATCTATTGGTGTATGGTAATGCTGAACGTCCGCTTGTTGAAATAGCCCACCGTATTGCTAACGGTGAAGATGTAAAAAACATAACCAATGTTCGTGGTAGTGCTTTTCTTGCTAACCACGCTCTTCCAGGCTGGAAAGGTATTGATTCACGGGATATCGATAGACCTGGGAAAATAGACCCCATCCCCAATCCTTATGAAGAAATCACATCAACAAGTTGTAGTGAAAATGAATCAGCTGTGACTGAAAAAACTAACGAACTAGAAGATGTAACTAAAACAGCCCAAGTTGTAAATATTTCAGCGTTAAAATACAGCAAAAATACAACATGGAAGAAAAAAGAAAAACCTTGGGAAAATACCTACATTAACTTGCCTACCTTTGAGCAAGTAAAAGACAACAAAGTAATGTATGCCCATGCATCACGTATTTTTCATCAAGAAGTCAACCCAACATCGGCTAAACCCTTGGTACAATCTCATGGCAATCGAATTATCTGGCTAAATCCACCAGCTAAACCGCTTTCACAAGATGAAATGGACGGTGTATTTGGTTTGCCCTATCAGCGTGTACCACACCCCAGTTATGGTAAAGCGAAAATTCCTGCCTATGACATGATCAAAACATCGATTAATATTATGCGAGGCTGTTTTGGCGGCTGTACTTTTTGTTCTATTACTGAGCATGAAGGTCGCATAATTCAATCACGTTCACATGACTCTATCATTGCCGAGATTGAAGATATAAAAGAGAAAGTTCCTGGCTTTACTGGTGTTATTTCAGACTTAGGTGGCCCTACGGCCAACATGTATCAACTCAATTGCAAAAGTGAAAAAGCTGAAGCCACTTGTAGAAAGCCGTCCTGTGTTTGGCCAACTATATGTGGTCATTTAGACACAGATCATACCCCTACCATTGAACTTTACCGTAAAGCGAGAAAAGTTAAAGGTATTAAAAAAGTGCTTATAGCCTCTGGCGTACGTTACGATTTAGCAATACAAGATCCTGACTATGTTAAAGAATTAGCAAGTCATCATGTAGGAGGCTATTTAAAAATAGCACCAGAGCATACCGAAACGGGTCCATTAAACAATATGATGAAGCCTGGCATGGGAAGTTATGACAAATTTAAAGAAATGTTTGATCATTACTCAAAACTTGCCGGTAAGAAACAGTATTTAATTCCTTACTTTATTTCAGCCCATCCTGGCACTACAGACAAAGACATGGTGAATTTGGCACTATGGCTTAAAGAAAATGATTTTAAATTAGATCAAGTACAAAACTTTTATCCATCACCTTTAGCCAATGCTACAACGCTCTATCATACTGAGTTAAATTCACTGCGTAATGTCACCAGTAAAAATTTAGCAAAAGACGACGGTAAAATTGCTGTACCTAAAGGCGCAATACAAAGACGATTACATAAAGCTATTTTGCGCTACCATGATTCAAATAACTGGCCAGAAATACGCGCGGCTTTAATTAAAATGGGATTAAGTAAACTCATAGGTTCGTCGCCAAGTTGCTTAGTGCCCAAGGAAACACGGAATGAGCAACGCAATCAAGGAAATAATAGACAAAAAGGTAAAAATAATGCCCAAGGTTTTAAAAGTAGCCCAGGACAAAAAAGAAATAACACTAGCCATAAGCAGAAAGCAAATAAAGGGTTAACACGCTTTAGTGACGATCAATTTAAGGATCGTAAAAAAACAGCTAAACACAGTAAAAATAACAAGACTGAGCACCTCAAATCAGGTTTAACTGAAATATGGTCAGAACAACGTGTAATTAAAAACAAAAATAAGCAAAAATAGTTATTTACACGATAAATAAATTAACATTAGTGAAAAGTCACTAGTAAAACTCATTAAAAAATACAATTTAAGAGAATTGAAATAATATGCTAGCAGCAAACAACATAACACAACAATTTGGCGCTAAGCCTTTATTTGAAAACATTTCACAAAAATTTGGTGGTGGTAATCGCTACGGTTTAATCGGTGCAAATGGTTGTGGCAAATCGACCTTTATGAAAATTTTAGGGGGCGATTTAGAGCAAACTTCAGGTAATGTTAGTCTTGATACTGGCGAACGTTTAGGTAAGTTACGTCAGGATCAGTTTGCTTTTGAAACATCAAGTGTAATTGATACCGTTATTATGGGGCATACCGAGTTATGGGCTGTTAAAGAAGAACGTGATCGCATTTACGCGCTTCCTGAAATGAGTGAAGCGGACGGTATGCGTGTTGGCGATTTAGAATCTGAATATGCTGAAATGGATGGCTACAGCGCAGAAGCTCGTGCAGGTGAATTATTAATTGGGGTAGGTATTCCAGTGGCGCAGCATTACGGCCTGATGAGTGAAATAGCCCCAGGCTTTAAATTACGTATTCTACTCGCCCAAGCATTGTTTTCAGATCCCGATATTTTATTACTAGATGAACCAACCAATAACTTAGACATACATACTATTCAGTGGCTTGAAGAAACCTTAAATGCCCGTGATTCAACCATGATCATAATTTCACATGATAGACACTTTTTAAACAGTGTTTGTACCCACATGGCTGATTTAGATTACGGAGAACTCCGTGTTTATCCAGGTAATTATGACGAGTACATGCTAGCAGCAACACAAGCACGAGCACGTTTATTAGCAGACAATGCAAAGAAAAAAGCACAAATTGGTGAGTTACAAGCCTTTGTTGCTCGTTTCTCAGCTAACGCGTCAAAAGCAAAACAAGCAACCTCTCGTGCTAAACAAATAGATAAAATCCAACTTGATGAAGTAAAAGCCTCAAGTCGTAGTAACCCATTTATTCGCTTTGAACAAGAAAAGAAATTATTCCGTAATGCCTTAGTGATAGAAAACCTATGTAAAAGCTTTGATGACACACCTATCCTTAAAAATATTTCAGCATTGATTGAAGTAGGTGAACGCATAGCCATTATTGGTGAGAATGGTATTGGTAAAACAACATTCTTACGTACTTTAATGAATGATGTGGGTTATGAACTATCGTCTGGCGAATATACCTGGTCTGAAAATGTTAATATTGGCTATTATGCACAAGACCACGAATATGAATTTGAAACCGATATGAACTTATTTGAATGGATGAGTCAATGGCGTCAACCAACCGACGATGAACAAGTGGTTCGTGGTTATTTAGGTAGGCTGTTATTCTCTGCTGACGACATTAAAAAATCAGTTAAAGTGCTTTCTGGTGGTGAAAAAGGCCGCATGTTATTTGGCAAATTAATGATGCAAAAGCCTAATATTTTGGTACTTGATGAACCAACTAACCACATGGATATGGAATCAATTGAATCTTTAAACATGGCGCTAGAGTCCTACGAAGGTACCCTATTATTTGTTAGTCACGACAGAGAGTTTGTATCAACTATCGCCACCCGTATTATTGAAATAACGCCAGAGGGTTATAATGATTTTGCAGGGACTTATGATGAATACTTAGCAAGCCAAGCATAAGTTATAACATCAAGACGCTCAGAGTAAATGAATAATCAATTTACTCTGAGCTTAATAGAAAAACATTTTAAAATCATATTAAAAATTAAGGATTATCTTTGTTAAGTTACCGTCACGCCTTTCATGCAGGCAACTTTGCTGATGTACTAAAACACAGTGTATTAACACTTGTGCTTGATTATATGTGCCGTAAAGAAAAAGGCTTTCATTATATAGATAGCCATTCTGGCGCTGGTATGTATCAGCTAGCAGGTGAATATTCTCAGAAAACAGGTGAATACAAAGACGGTATTGCTAAATTAGTTAATGAATCAAACCTTCCTGATGCATTGCAGCCTTACGTGAATTTAATCAAAGAATTAAATCCTACTAACAGCACAAACGAAACTAACAAACTCGATATTTATCCTGGATCACCTGGTATTGCCAAACGTTTTATGCGCCGCCAAGACAGCACGCATTTATTTGAATTACATCCAACTGATATTCAACATTTAAACGATTTTTGTTACCGCTGGAAGAAGGTTTTTATTAAACAAAGTGATGGTTTTCAAGGTATTTTAGGCTTGTTACCACCTCCTAACCGTCGTGGTGTTGTGTTAATAGACCCACCGTATGAACTTAAAGAAGATTATCACAAAGCCGTAGATACTATTGTGAAAGCCTACAAAAAGTTTGCTACGGGAACTTACATACTTTGGTACCCTGTTGTTAAACGAGAACAGGTGAATTCTATGGAGCAAGCGTTCATTCATAGTGATGTTAAAAATCTATTACAACTTGAGTTTTGTTTATCACCAGATACCGATGAATACGGTATGACAGGCACAGGGTTATTTATTGTTAATCCACCTTGGCAATTATCAAAGCAAATGACAAAAGTGCTACCTTATTTAAAAAATAAATTAGGTAATAGCAAAACTTATTTCACTATTAAGCAGTTAATTGCAGAGTAATCAAATTTACTCACTCTAAAATATCTAATACGTCATAATCAAAAAAGATAGGAATATAGATAACCAGCCCCTACTGCCATTGATAATATGACAAAGAGAAAAGCAACAATCATTTGATTTTTAAAAATAGACTTAAGCAAAATAACTTCCGTTAAACTTGCCCCTGCACTACCAATAATCAAAGCCATAACAGCGCCAAGTCCCATACCTTTAGCTGCTAATGCCGCACTTAATGGGATAACAGCTTCCGCCCTAATATACAGTGGAATACCGATAACTGCAGCAACTGGTACTGCAAACGGGTTAGCATCGCTAGCTACGTTTGCTACAAATTCAGTAGGCATAAAACCATAAATTATAGACCCTAAAGCAATACCACCAATGAGATAAGGCAAAACATTTTTAAAGTCTGTCCAAGTACTATTCCAAATAACAACCCACTTACTTTTAGGCAAAGTATCTTTACCACAAGCACTCGCGCAACATTTTGGCTCAGGGGTCATATAAGCTTCAGGTTTAACGTATTGCGCAAACCCTAATATTTCTAATAAATACCCTGCCACAATCGAAACCCCTGTAGCAATAGCAAAATAAAATGCTGTCACTTTAAAACCAAACGTAACAAAAAATAACCCCACAATAATTGGGTTAAGTAATGGGCTAGCAAATAAAAATACCATCATAGTACCAAAGCCTGCTTTCGCTCTAAGTAATCCTTTTAAAAAAGGAATGGTAGAACAAGAACAAAAAGGGGTTATTGCACCAAGAAAAACAGCAATAATATACCCCTTACCATTTTTGCTACTCAATATATTTTCAATTTTATTCGGTGGAATATATAGCTGAAGTACACCTACGATATAACTAATAAGTAAAAAGAGTAGAGTTAACTCTACAGCCAAAAATGCAAACATATTTAATGTGTCAAACACCATATTTTGAGTGATATTCATTGTAATTCTTCAAGATTCTACATTTCTAGATTTATCGAATTATAAAGAAAAAAGTATCGATGTCAAAACATTTCGAGTATTATCGAATGATAAATAAAATAAACCATTTTTTGGAAAGTATAGTGGAAGTAAAACTGGTTGCTAACATATTAAAAGAATTAGGTCACCCAACTAGGTTAGCAATCTTTAAACGTTTAGTTAAAGCAGGCGAACAAGGCATTTCTGTCGGTGCAGTACAAGAAGAATTAAAAATTCCTGCCTCTACCTTATCACATCATATCTCTAAGCTAGCCTCAGTTGGATTAATTAAACAAAGACGTGAAGGACGTACTCTTTATTGTGTTGTAGAATATAAAAAATTACTCACTGTTATCGATTTTCTACAAGATGAGTGTTGTATTGATGAACAGTCAGAACGATAAAACAAATGCTTAATGTGTTAAGATACAGGCAAGCATTTTATTTTATAAATTTCATTAGGCCAAGCTTAAAATTTAGGTAGGCTATCTACATGCAAACATTAAACCCTTATTTAACCTCAATACTTGATGAATTAACAAAATTTTTATCTGAGTACCCTTTATGTAATGAACACCAAATAATTAAGCATTTACAAGATAAAAAAATTATGCCTTTTCACCATTTTAACTTAGCAAATACAAAAGACTTATTTAGCGCCCACTTTCTTTGCATGCATGCACTCTACCATTTAAAAAAACAGTACCAGCTTTCGAATAAATTCACGTTAATTATTCAATCAGTGCTAATTCAGCGAGTTGCATTAAACAACTCCACGTCAAACAATAATAATGTTAAAACAGTGCTTGAAACCACAGATCCCCTCGAACGTTATTATCTCAATGCAAAACACTATTTTGATACACAAGAAGAAGAAATAACGGATCTGCTCAAATCATTTTGGCAACAATATATTGCACAAGACAATAAAAAAGAGGCACTTGAAATTTTAGCCTTGCCAAATGATGCTGATGCAAAAATGATTAAAGCTCAATATTTGCGTCTTGCTCAAAAGCATCATCCTGACAAAGGGGGATGCGTTGAACGATTTAAAGAAATCCGCGCAGCTAAATCAGTTTTAGATAAGATTTTTTAACGCATAACCTATATCGGTATAGATATTTAACTTCATAATTTTTATCAATCACTTAAAAATTAATTAGCAATTTCAATAAAGCGCGAAACCGATAGTACTTAGATATGATGCTACTTTATAAAATAGTTGGCAATCACATTTATTGCTTTGTAAATCGATGGATAATCTGAGCATACGCAAGCATGTTGTGTATGCTATCCAAAAGCTGATAATATCAGTGGTTATCGCCTATTAAATATAAAAGAATTGTCATGAAAACTTCTATTTTATCAAGCCCTATTATTGGCCCGATTGGCGCGGCTATTTTAAGTATTAGTGTAACGGTTAGTGCTGGCACAAATATCGCTGATGGCAAGGCCATTGTTTTGCCAGCTCCGCACGTTTCTATTTCAACCCATGATGCTTATTTCGAACATTTTAAAAAGCACTGCGGCAAAGCATATCAGGGTAAAGTTACAGTCAACAATGCCAGTGGCGACAGCTTTGCTAATAAAAAATTAGTAATGCATGTACGAAGATGTACTGACCGTCAGCTGCAAATTCCATTTCATGTTGGGAATGATGCCTCACGCACGTGGATTTTAACTAAAACAAACTCTGGTATTTCTTTAAAGCACGATCATCGTCAAGTAGATGGAAGTTACGATAAATCAACTATGTATGGTGGCCACACCTTGGATGCAGGTTGGGAGCGAGTGCAATCTTTTCCAGTTGATCAATATTCAAAAGAACTGTTTGTAAAACAAGGTATTCCACAATCAAATGGTAATACGTGGCAAATGTTTATTTACCCTGAAAAATTCACCTACCGCATGATTCGAGAAGGACGTGAATTTAGAGTAGACTTTGACCTAACCAAACCAATTACGCCACCTGCTGCGCCTTGGGGGTATAGCGATGAGTAATCTTATTTGAAAATAAAAAACATTTATCATGGGACATAGTTAATACAATTAATTGCCAATAAAAATAAAGAAAGCGTACTTTTGATACTAAGCCTAATGAACGCTTTGGTGGCATGTATGACGGGTTTGATACAACTTATAAATCTAAAATGTCAATTCAAGTTTGAGTAACAACAGATATTTAGATACTTTAATTTTAAAAACTGTTATTGGCTTTTTGCACTTTCCATTTTTTGTTCTATAAGTTGTAGCAGTTGTGAATTTAACATGACTAGTTCCAACTCCATGGTTTTAGCCTTTTCATCATTACCGCTTCTACGTTCTTGGGCTATTTCTGCTGTTAATTTGGTTATTTTTTCTCGTAATTCTTCGATTTTTTCATCTAATGATCTTCGCCCATCACCTTCGGTCTCATTAACATTTTCCCTGCCCATTATTTTTCTCATGGCTGCTTGATTTTTATCATCAACGCTTTTTTGATGTGCTTCTTCAGAAATATTAACCTGATCTGATTGAGAATTTACTGACAGCTTTGTTTCAGCTGATGAAGCTTGGTTTGATTCAGTATTCTTAGATACGGAGACAGACTCTTGATGAATAGAAAAAGGAATATTGACCTGCATACTTTCGGTATAAAATTTCATCTGATTAATATCCTTTTCTTTAGATTTCGTCGCTATTTTTATAAAAATTACTGGTTATATTGATATCGGCAGCCATTAAAAATACTGAATATTTTTAATGTTAACTTCCTTTACTCTATTTCTAAAATTAGCCACACCTTGAATATAAGTAATATAAACAACCTATCCAAAAATATAATAGTTTCATTTTTCGATATAGCAAACGTATTTGTTTAATGTACCTATGACTGCTTTTCCGATTGAACTCAAGCGACAAAGCAGATATTAAATGAAAAAATAAATAGTTAATTTTTATGAAATATCAAGTTGAAAGAGTTATACCCAAACCACTTCAAGGTGCTCGTTTCTAATTCCAACTGAATATTGCATCTTGAGGTGGTTTGGGTATATACAAATGGTATTTTTATTTATCTAAAAAAAACAAACCAAAAGGATTCCCTGATTTTTGGCGGCGTTGAAACAAAACAGTAATGGTCAGTAACAGCGCTAAAAATTCTGCGCTTGGGCCTGCTAACCAAATGCCTATTTCGGCAAACAACATTGGCAGTATAAAAATCAACGGCAAAGTGAAAATATATACTTTTGCCAATCGTAAAATAGCGGCTCGTTTGGCATCCCCCATAGCTTGGAATACAACACCAACCATCATTAACGGACCTAATAAAAATAAGGCCGATGACATAATAGGTAAAATACGCGCTACTTCGGCATTAACATGTATGTCGTTAACAAACACACCGCCTAATTGATTTTTAAGTAGCAAAACAAACAACTGGCAAAATATACAATAAATAAACGCAATAATGATGGCAATTTTAATTGCGCTGTTTGCTCTTAACCATTCTTTAGCGCCAATGTTATTGCCTAAAATAGTTTGAAACGCCATGCTCAAGCCCAGCAAAGGAAGAAAAATAAACGTCATAATTCGAGTAATAATGCCATAAGCCGCCACAATCATGCTGTAGTTTTCATTACTCCAAATTTGTAAGTTATATAAAATAAAAGCAGAAGAAAGTGCGACACCAACATAAGACAAACTCGTCGGTGCACCTAAGGCTAAAAAGTCTAACCATAGCTTACGATTAGTAGTAAAGCGTACAATAGCAACCTTTAAGGCAGTTTTACTGTAACGGCGAAATAGAAACACAGTACACAGGGATAAGGCTTGAGCCAGCAAAGTACCATAAACAGAACCGACCACGCCCCAATTAAGCATCGCAATAAAAATGTAATTGAACAAAATATTAAAAAATACCGAGAACAAAGGTACAACCGCCATAAAAGACATCTGTCCTTCACAACGCAAACTATCGCTATTAATGGTAAGAATAAATAATAATGGTGAAAAATATATCATTAATGATAAATAATCATAACTCATACCCGACAAGTTTACTGAGCCATTATTAACAAACAATACCAGTTGCTCACCGCCCACTAAAAACAATAAAATTAACACCATACAAACAAACATAGATAATGTTATCGCTTGACCGTAAGCCGAGATAGCTTCATCTTTTCTATTGGCTCCCAACAACCTTGCCATCACACTTGAAAAGCCAGCGGAAACCCAACTTGATAAGGCCACCAGTAGCATAAAAGCAGGAAATACTGAGGTAACGGCTGCAAGAGCATGTGCGCCAACATATTCACCAAGAAAGTAAGCATCAACCAATGAAAACGAACCATTGACCAACATCATTAAAATAATAGGTGCGGCGGTTTTCATAAATACAGACGGTAACGAACCGACAAGAAACATATTATTAGCGTGGGGCATTCTTTAATTCCTAATGGATAAAATTATTTAATTGGCAAGTAAATATCTGTGATCACTTCATGTTCAGGCACGTCATGAACAAAATTCACATAATGAAAAAACACGGGGAAATCTCGGCATTGTTCACCACTTGTTGGCAACCATTGTTCATATAAATAATAAACGCCTTTTTTTAAGTCATCGCGATTACCAATATCACGAACAACCGCACAACGCCCTGCTGGGATAACTTGATTTACCACACCATATTCATTTTCTGGAATGTCTGCTTGTACTGCGCCGCAGAGGTCAAAATGAAAATCTTCTGCTTTTACTATGTTCGGATCAGAATAAGGAATCCCATAAGTATTGCTAGTTTTGATTGGTGATAACTTGGTTGCTTTGCGCCAAGCAATAAACCTCATCGATGTTTGGTAGTGAAGTTTAGGGTCACCGTAATGCGCCAATGCCGCAACTTTTTGTTCTTCAAAATTAACAACTCTTACATCCATTTTGTTATCTATCGCTTCAGTTAACTGTATGCTTAATATATCTGTTTTATCATGCCAGTTAAGCCACTCAGGGGATTTTCTAAATTCGGAAGGACTTTGTCCAAACTCGCGCTTAAAGGCTCTTGAAAACGCTTCAGCACTTTCAAATCCAGCTTCAAAAGCGATGTCGATAATTTTTATTTCCGCTTTAAATACTAGCCTAAAAGACGCGCGTTTTAGTCGTGACATCTGAATAAACTTAATTAGATTAAGCCCGGTATAAGCCGAAAAAATACGGTGAAAGTGATATTTAGAAAAACCCGACACCTCACTTAACATATCTAACGTTAAATCATCATCAAGATTCTGATTAATGTAATCACACACCCTAATAATATTTTGTTCGTAATTACTCATTTGCAAAAACTTACCCCGTTGTTTCATTAATTGTCTTAATATTTAGTTAGTTACGTAATTTGAATTAATTAATCTAAAGATGATTTTATATGTTGTAATAAAAATGTATTGATTGAGATTGCTAATGAGTTAATTTTTTGGTCAATCGAAATAATGAACAAATATATAATAACTTTTATTAAGTGAATTTAGTGAGCGTGTGTGCTTAAAGCGCACGCACGGCATAGCAAAAATGCCAAAGCCTGTTGGAATTGCAACTAATTTTACTAAACAATAAAACAAAGAAAAGTGGATATTTCGATAATGCCACAACACCCACTCATCTAAAATTCAGAAAAAGTGACATTACACGTAAGAAAACGGGTAACAGAGCCATTTACCTGCTCATGATGTGAATTATTTTAATAAAAAACAACCTAATTAACGTGCGTTATTACTTAGATTTATCGTGGGTGGCCTGATTAGATTCCCTGATTAGATAATATCTTTAAAGATTCACAAGGTAACTTTATAATCAACGAAAGTATAAGCTACTACACACTATCAGTATTTTTCGGTAACCATTAATCCACTTCATCTATATCACTGTCTTCAATTTTCGTTGCTGGCAATGTGTTTTTGCGTTTTATTATCGGCATGTCGCCAACATCTTTAGCCGCATGAAATACCTTTTTAGTGGTTTTTTTCATTTTAGGCGCTTGTGTTTTAGACGCTTTATTCACGTTAGCCGTAACCGCTTTCGTTTTATCCTTTTTAGGTTTTACCCCTTTAAACTTAGCTTTCAAGCCGTCAACTTGATCAAATTTAACGGTTTGCTCTATTAATCCTTCAACATTTTTAAAACTTAACCAATCTTTAGGACCAACAAACGCAATGGCGTCACCTTTGCTTCCTGCCCTACCCGTACGACCAATACGATGAATAAACTCTTCTGTATGTTTTGGCATATCAAAATTAATAACCAAAGATACATTCACTAAGTCTAAACCACGGGAAGCTAAATCTGTCGTTACCAATATTTTATGGTGGCCTTTACTAAAACCTTCCATTATCTGATTACGTTGGCCTTGATTTAACTCGCCACTTAACGCTACGGCATTAAATTCTTTACTAGTAAGCAAGTTAGCTAAACGTTCAGTATCACTGCGCGTTGCTGTGAAGATAATCACTTGCTGATACGTTTCACTTGTTAAAAAGTGCGCTAACAATGCCTCTTTGTGGTCAAGATTATCTGCTAAATAAAAACGTTTAGTTATATCATTATGCTCAGTAAAAGCTCCACCAATAGCTATACGTTTTGGTTTTTTTAACAATTCTTGCGCAAATTCATTTACTTGTGCATGCTCTAAAGTAGCCGAAAATAGCAAGGTTTGACGTTTACGGTGGTCAGCAGCTTTGTTAATTTGGCTTAATTCTTTTTCAAAACCTAAATCAAGCATACGGTCTGCTTCATCTAGAATTAGCAATTCCAAACCATTTAAATAAAAATGACCTTGCGTTAAATGATCAGCCAAACGCCCAGGGGTAGCTACAATAAAATGAGGGTCTTTTTCTAACACATTAACTTGATCATTAAAATTTTCCCCTCCTAAAATAAGCACAGCCTTAAATTGCGTGTTAGCGGTAAATAAACGCAATTGGCTAAAGACTTGTTTAGCCAATTCTCGTGTTGGCGTTAAAATAACCACACGTGGATCTCGCTTAGACAAGGCTCTATTTTTACTTAACCTCTGAATGGCAGGAATAATAAATGCCAATGTTTTGCCCGAGCCTGTTTTTGATGAGGCAATCAAGTCATGCCCTTGCATTGCAGCTGGTATTGCTTGTTGCTGAATTTCAGTAGGCTCGCTAAAGCCTAAATGCTCTACCGTACTCATTAAACGACTTTCTAAGCCAAAATCACTAAATTGCACTTATTTCTCCCCAATTATTCTCTGCAAAGCAATTCATTAATTAGCCGCAATACGTGCTTCAAGCAATGCTAAAGCTAAATCAATACGTTCAAGCACTTTGTCTTTACTAAGCAGTGCTAACGTAATGTCAAGTGAGGGTGAATTACCTCCCCCTGTAGTTGCAACACGTAATGGCATACCCACT
>Ga0193960_1000335_pt1 | contig 19742 bp, 19 predicted proteins | sample FB_3_MG_FD_140338 | JGI IMG/M metagenome (GOLD analysis project Ga0193960, IMG submission 140338) | Microbial mat bacterial communities from the Broadkill River, Lewes, Delaware, United States - FB_3_MG | ecosystem: Environmental > Aquatic > Freshwater > River > Microbial mats | place: USA... | reverse complement strand
TGCCTGTTTATCAACAAGTAAAGTATCTAATTTCTCATCTGTTTCTAGCTCTTCTTCAACAGTAGTAACATTTGCGAAATTAAGTCCAAAAATTAGTTTGTTTGTACAAAAAAGTGTTCCTAGAGCTATTGAACCGTCACTGCAAGATGCAATACTTAAATCAAAAGCTTTAGAAATTTTGTAGTTCTCAAAAATATAAGTTAGTGATTCTGTGATAATCTCTTTACTTATACCAGATATAATAAGTAAGATTTCATCGTTAGAGTATATAACATTATTTTGAGGGTTTATTAATTCTTTTAAATTAAAAAAATCAATAATAGGTGTAGCTTCTACCATTGAGGTAGTATGAATTAGAATTTTCGACATACGAAAAAACTAAGGCTATGCCTTAGCTTCTACTATCTTTTTAATTCTTTAATTCTAGCAGCTTTTCCTCTTAAACCTCTTAGGTAATGAAGTTTAGCTCTTCTTACTCTACCTCTTCTTAATACTTCAAAAGATTTAATAGATTCAGAATATAATGGGAAAATTCTTTCAACACCAACAGAGTTAGCTCCAATTTTTCTTACGATAAATGTAGCTGAAACACCTTCACCATGTCTAGCAATTACAATACCTTCGAAAGACTGAACTCTCTTCTTTTCACCTTCTTTAATCTCAATACCAAGTCTTACTGTATCACCAGCTCTAAACTGTGGAATTTCTTTTTCTGCAATTTGCGCTGCTTCAAAAGCTGCAATATATCTGTTCTTCATGTCTTTACCTTTGGTGAAAGTGCCCGCATTTGCAAATAGCGGGGTATCACTCTTTTATTTTGATTTTTTTGTTGGTAACTAAACCTGGTCTAAAATATCTTGTCTTGCATATAGCCAGATCATATTTTAAGTCGTGAATCTTACTATGATTTCCCTTTAAGAATTCTTTAACGACACTTAAATTTTGGAAATTTTCAGGTTTCGTAAAAGAAGGTGCTTCTAAAAGATTGTTTTCGTAACTTTCCATTACTAGTGAGTCGGCATTACCTAAAACACCATCTACATTTCTAGAAATAGCATCAGCCATTGTTAAAGATGCTAATTCCCCACCTGTTAAAATAAATTCTCCAATTGAAAATACTTCATTAGCATACTTTTCAATAACTCTTTCATCAATTCCTTCATATCTACCACTTACAAATACAACATTTTTTTTCTTTGCTAATCTTTTAGCATCATTTTGTTTAAATGGCTTAGCAGCAGCTAAAGGGAAAATAATATAAGCATCTTCATTTTCTTCTTTTATTTTATCTAAACAGTCAAACAAAGGCTGGCAAGTCATGAGCATTCCAGCTCCGCCACCTACCATTTGTTTATCAACTTTTAGATGTTTATTTGTTGTATAGTCTCTTGGATTATAAAACTCATAACTAATAAAATTAGAATCCACTGCTCGCTTTAGAATTGAATCATGAAAATATGGCTCTATTAAATTAGGAAACAGGGTTACAAATGTAAATTTCAAATTAAACCTTATTGATTTTTTTGAAATATTATCATATTTATTTTTATTTATTGTTAACTTTTAATAATTTAAAGTAAAAACTCTCAAAAAATATAGATAATTATATATAAAGAGGTACTTCAAATATTTTAAAAGATTATATATAAGAGTTTTTTAGATAATATTCAAAATAAATTAACAAGAAAAGTAAAAATATGATAACACTAAACGATATTAAAGAAGCAAAAAACAGATTATACGGAGTTATAAACGAAACTTCATTAACGTATGCTCCAATTTTAAGTAAAGATTTAAGTGCTGATATTTTTTTGAAAAAAGAAAACCTTCAATTAACAGGAAGTTTTAAATTAAGAGGTGCCTTTAACAGAGTTGCTACATTAAATAATGAGCAAAGAGAAAAAGGTGTAGTAGCAGCAAGTGCAGGAAATCATGCACAAGGATTAGCTTACGCAGCGCAATATTTTAATTGTGAAGCCACAATTTTTATGCCAGAATCAACTCCTCTTACAAAAGTATCAGGTGTGAAATCTTTTGGAGCCAATGTAGTTTTACATGGTGAAAATTTTGATGAAGCGTATGAAGCAGCAACTGCATTTGGAAATGAAAATGGAAAAGAGTTCATTCACCCTTTTGCTGATGATGAAGTAATTACAGGGCAAGGTTCTATTGCTATTGAAGTATTAGATCAAATTCATGATTTAGATGAAATAGTAGTTCCTATTGGTGGAGGTGGTTTAATTGCAGGTATTGCAATTGCTGCTAAAGCTATAAAACCAAGTATTAAAATTACAGGTGTTGTTGCAACTGGTGCTAGAGCTATGAAAGAATCATATGAAGCACGTCTTCCAATTGATTCTCTATCGGTTAAAACAATTGCTGATGGAATAGCAGTAAGAGATGTAACTCCAAAACTATTAGATTTAATTATAGAAAATGTAGATGAAATTGTTGAAGTAACTGATAATGAAATTGCTAATGCAATTTTATTCTTATTAGAAAAACATAAACTTGTAGTTGAAGGTGCTGGTGCAGTAGCAACTGCTGCAATTATGCATAATAAGATTGATTGCGAAGGTTCAAAAGTATGTGCAATGGTAAGTGGTGGTAATATTGATGTAACTATGCTTTCACTTATTATTGAAAAAGGTTTAGTAAAATCTCATAGAAAACTAAACCTTGTTGTAACACTAATGGATAAACCAGGTGCATTAATGCATTTAACAGATGTATTTAATGGATGTGGAACAAATATAGTTCAAATCGATTATGATAGAAATTCTGTTAAGTTAGAATTTGGAGAAGCACACGTAACAATTGCCTTAGAAACAAAAGGTGAAGAACATCAAAAAGTAATACGTGAACATTTGAAACAAAACGGTTACAGATTCAAACAAATTTAATTTAGTTTTTTTACTAAAGATACTTTTTAGAAAACAAACTATATAATAGGCGCACATAATTTAGTATTGAGAAACACACAAAAGGAAAAAGATGGAAGGAAGACTGTTTACATTCTTAGGTTCAATCGGTGGTCATGGGCAAGAATGGATCATTTTATCACACTTTGTTCTAGTTGTGGGAATTGTATTTTTTATGGCAAGAGCTGCTACTAAAAAAATGCAATTAGTGCCAACTGGTTCACAAAATGCTCTTGAAGCATTTATCGGTGGGATTATCGCAATGGGTGCTGACACTATGGGTGAGCAAAACGCGAGAAGATACTTACCATTAATTGGTACGTTAGCTTTAGTAATTTTTGTTAGTAATATGATAGGTGTGATTCCTGGTTTCGAAGCACCTACTAGTAATATTAACTTTACATTATCATTAGCACTAATCGTTTTTGTATACTATAACTATGTTGGTATCAAATTAAATGGTTTTATTAACTATTTTAAACACTTTATGGGGCCAATGCCTGTATTAGCACCATTAATGTTCCCTATTGAGATTATTTCACATATCTCTAGAATCATTTCACTGTCTTTTAGACTGTTTGGTTCAATTAGAGGTGATGATATGTTCTTAATGGTACTACTTATGTTAGTACCTTGGTTATTACCACTTCCTGGGTTCTTCTTATTAACTGCTTTTGGATTCCTACAAGCATTTATCTTTGCTATATTAACTTATGTTTATATTGCAGGGTCTGTTATGATGGCAGAGGAAGAACACTAAAACCTTTAGTTTTCTTAAATAGAAGAAGGGATGAGCTTTTGCTTATCCCTTTTTTTATGCCCTATTTTTTCCATATCTTCACAAATTTACTCACATATTTTCATTCTAATTTTACTTAAATATTAAATATAGTAGAATTTTTATAAATATAATAAAGAGACCCAATTGAAACAATATCTTATTACAGATCCAAAATATTATTCAGATAATGAGGAACTGTTTAGAAAAAACTTAAAAAAAGTATTAGAAAAAAAACAAGTTGATATAGCCTGTTTTAGAGATAAAGAAACGAATAACTTTGAACAACTAGCCAGTATATTTATAGAAATATGTAAAGAGTATGAAATAAAAACTATTTTATTAAATAGTGATTATGAGCTAGCCAAGAAACTTGGAGCATCAGGAGTTCATCTTACATCAAATCAATTTGATAAAATTAAAGAAGCTAAAAAGTTAGATTTATATACAGTTATATCTTGTCATGATTTTGCGGAGTTAGAAAAAGCACAAGAATCTTATGTAAATGCAGTTACTTACTCTCCCATATTTTCTACACCAAATAAGGGTGAACCTAAAGGAATAAACTCTTTAAAGCAAGCATTAAATTTATATGAGGACTTAGATATTATTGCACTTGGAGGAATTAGAACACAAGAAGAAGTTGAGAAGATCTCAAAAACTTCTGCTTATGGTTTTGCATCTATTAGATATTTTATTTAACTTCGTCTATAATAATACAATCTTCTTTTAAATACACTAAGTATGAAAATACTTGGTTTGTATCAAAAATCTCGCTTATTGCTTTTTTATAATAAGAGACTTGCTCCATATGTTTAAATGATTTTTCTTTCGTAGTTTTATAATCTAAAATATAATATTTTCCATCTTTATATAAAAGTAAATCAATTATTTTAATTTCTCCTTGATAAATTAAAGACTGTTCAGTAATTGCTTGGGCATCTTTTATAAAAGAATTAAAGATATCATTTTCTATTAATTTTAAAACTCTTTTTTCTATATCTATAAAATCATCATCTTTTAAATAATTAGAAAATCTTGTTTTAGCTAGATTGATATTATAAGTTAACTCGTCTTTTGTAAATTCATTCATCATTTCTAAACAAAAATGTGTTGCAATACCAAAATACTTTGAGTGTAAGATATCTGCATCTAAATCTTTTTCTTTTGTAATTTGCTTTTCTTGAATACCTAAACTCATAGGTGTATAAATTACTTTTTCTGATTTTTCATAGTTTTTAGAGATATTAGAGCTTTCAATAATCTGCCCTATTTTTGTACTTTGCATACTTAATATATCAAATACAGAAGATTTTGCTTTTTTAAAAATAACCATATTATTTTTAGCTCGCGTAAGAGCTACATATAAAATATTTATTTCATCTTCTAAACTTAAAGCTTTTTCTTTAGCTAATGCATTTGCATACTCTTTATTATAAACTTCATAGCCTTTAATTTTATAAAATATATTTTTTAATTCAACACTATCATATTCAAATAATAGTGAGCTTTTATCAGCATTTTTTCTTTTTATTCTATCCAATAAAATTACCGTATTAAACTCTAAACCTTTAGATTTAAAAATAGTTAATATTTGAAGTCCTGAGGATTCACTATTTACAATTGAAGCATCAAGTTTATCCACTTCATATACAAAATCAACAATATTATTAAAGCTTGAACATACTTCAATAAACTTAACAACATTTTCATCAATTATTTTTAATTCAGTAGCAATATTTTTTATAATTTCTTGTACTGATTTTTCTTCAAGTGAAAAATTTAATTCTAATTTATTTAAAATTCTATTTCCAATTAGAGCATTTAAATTCTCTTTATATATTTCTTTTTTAAAGTAAAGATATTTTATAGCATTTATTACAGCTTTAACATTTTGTTGATTTATTAACTTAGAAGTCATCTCCGTTGTTATTTTTAAAGTTGGAAATTTTTGTTTTAAATAGTTATATAAATTTAAAACATCATCATTAGTATAAGTTAAGATTGCAATATCATTTGAGTTAACACCCTCTTTTATTAAAGAAGCAATTTTTGCAGCTACATTTAAAAACTTTTCTTCTTCCTCTAATTGAATATCTTCAATTACTTCAACATAACCACCTTTAGTAATTGTAAGCTGATCATGATATTCGTAAGAAGGAAGATTTGAAAATAATGAATTTACATAAGATATTATATTCTCAACTGATCTATAGTTAGTATTTAAAACTTCTACTTCTAAAAACTCATTTGTATTTGCAACATAATCAAATAATTCTCTTTTTCCACCTCTAAATCTATAAATAGATTGTTTAGTATCCCCTACATAAAAAAATGTTTTAAATTTTGTTTGATCCCCTGATAAAATCTCATCAATCAAAGGTTTTAATATCCTAAATTGTAGAAGTGATGTATCTTGAAACTCATCCATTAATATATGTGAAAAAGAAGAGTCTAATCTAAAGTATAAAAATTCTTTATCAATTTTATTTGATAATAAATCATATACTAAATTAGAAATATCGTTAAACTCTAAATAGTTTTTGTTTTTATTAAAAGAAGTTTTAAAATCTTTAAACATTAAATATAGTTCAAATAACTTTGATAAACTATACCCTGCTCTTAATTTATAATAAATTGTAATTTGTTCTTTTACATTTGCAAAATATGATTCTAAAACATCATTAGCACATTTTTTGAAATATGAGTATTCACATAACATATCTTTTACTAACCATGTTTTAGTAAATAGTTCATCGAAGTTTTCAAAATCTACTGCTTTTTTAGCAGAATTTGATGCAACATCACAAGAGAGTATTGCTTCTTTAATTTTATAGGCTTCTTTTAAAACCTCTTCTTTTTGTACATTTATTAATTTAGCATCAATATTAACTAAGTCTATTTTTTCATTTTTTTCTAGTAAGTTTTTAAATAAATCGAAAATTGAGTTGAACTTCTTTTTTTCATAAAGTGAAAAATCAATTAATGTGTCAAAAGCGTGAGAATCTAAAGATTGTAAAAATTTCATACTTAATGCTTCTGTATCATCTTCTTTTATTTCAAAATCATCAGAAACTCCAACATAACCACAAAACTCTCTTAAAATTTTATTTATAAATTTATCAATAGTAAAAATTGATAAATTTGCATTTGAAAAAGATTTCACAAGAAAGTTTTTCTTACCTAATATTTGTTCTTTACTTAAAGACGAGGATGTAATAATAGCATTTAAATATGCTTCATCATCACCAAGTGTCAAAAGAGTTTTATATATTCTTTCGCTCATTTCGTTGGCTGCTTTATTAGTAAATGTCAAAGTTAGTATTTCATTGGGTTTTGCACCTTTTAATAAAAGTGTAATATACCGTACAGTTAATGCAAAAGTTTTTCCAGAGCCAGCACTGGCTTTTAATGCTAAATATTTTTTCATAAAAGAATAATACTAAAGAATTTGTTATAAATAACTATTTTTTATAAGGTAATTTAAACTTTTTTTGTATAAAATCAATTTCACTGATTATTTATCTCTAGGAGGCCAATATTAAAACAAACAAGAAAATTATTTTTTTAGTTACTTTTATTATATTTGTAATGTTTATTTTTATGGTCGTAAATTTTGTTTACAATTTTAGAGATTATGGAATAAAAAATATTGATAATAAAGCAACTATTTTAGCAAAAACTATTGAGCACTCATTAACTTCTCAAATGCAATTAGGGGTAATTGAACAAAGAGATATATTTTTAAAACAACTAGAAGATCTTCCTAATATTAATGAAATTTGGCTTAGCCGTGGTCAAAAAGTAATTGAAATGTATGGTACAAGAATTGATGAATTTCCAAGAGATGATATTGACAAAGAAGTTTTAAAAACTGGAAATGCAAAAAAAGTTATTAATGAACAATTATTTTCAAATAGTACATACAGAATTACAATACCTTATAAAGCTACTTCAACTGGTGTAATAAATTGTATGCAATGTCATACAAATGCAAAAGAAGGTGATACATTAGGTGCAATTACTATAAATATACCAATTGATGATTCTAAAAACACAGGTATAAATACAGTAATTCATACTACTATTATTGGTTTAATTTTAATCATAATTATTGGTGGAATTATAAACTATTTAATTTCACCATTTTTAAAACTTTTTGACTCAATTCGAAGAGTTATGAGTAAGGCCCAACAAGGTGATTATTCATATAGAATTTCTCAAACTAATAATAAGGATGCAAAAGATGTATCAGCATGGATTAATTCACTATTAGAAAAACTAGAAACAACTTTAGGTAGTATTGATTCTAAAATTTCAATCTTTTTATCAAATAAGCAAATTGACGAAAAAGATCCACTTATAAATGTAAAAAATACTGTTGATAGACTAGTAACTATTTATAAGTTTAGAAAAACTATAGAACATGATGATAATTTAGATGATATATATAATAGATTAGCATCTATGATTAAGACAAACCTAGAACTTGAAAACTTTAATTTCTTTGAAGCTGATACACGAACAGGTGAAGCTAAAATGGTTTATTCGGATAAAGATATTTACTGTGAAGTTTTAGAAAAAGGTTGTAGAGCAGATAAAACAAATGCAATTGTAGATTCTACACAATTTGAGAAAATTTGTACTGCTTGTAAGTCAAACGATTTAAACTATTTTTGTATTCCTTATTCTATTTCAAATGATTTAGATTTAATTATCTCAATTTATACAAAAACAGAAGATGAAATAAAAAAAATAAGAGAAAATATTCCTTTTATTGATGATTATGTTGATGCAGCAAAAACAGTAATAATCTCAAATAAATTAATGAATATTTTAGAACAAAGTGCAAGAACTGATCCTCTTACAAAACTATATAATAGAAAATATTTAGAAGAACAAATACCTAAAATCACAGCCCAAGCAAATAGAACAGGTACATGTTTTGGAATACTTATGATTGATATTGACCATTTCAAACAAGTAAATGATACTTATGGTCATGATGTTGGAGATAAAGCGATTAAAATTGTTGCTCAAACATTAGTTGAAAATACTAGAAGTTCAGATATAGTTGTAAGATTTGGAGGAGAAGAATTTATTATTTTACTTCATAATTGTGATGAAAATTATATATTCAGTATTGGAGAAAAAATAAGAAAAGCATTTTTAGAAAAAGAAATTCCAGCTGGTGATTCTACAATAAATAAAACTCTAAGTGTAGGAGCAGCTATGTTCCCAAAAGATAGCGATAATATTGAAGTTTGTATTAAAAATGCAGATTTAGCACTATATGAAGCCAAAAACACAGGGCGAAACAAAGTAGTAATATTTCATAAAGAACTACGTAATAAAGAGTCTTAATTAATAACATTAAGTCTCTTTTTTCTCATTAAGATACTTTTAGATATAATATTTGCCTTTAAAAAACATCCTAGGAAGTATTATGCAAAAGAAACATCAAAAAGTACAAACCCTACTTGATGCAATTCCACATATTAAAAAGTTTTATGGAAAAACTATTGTAATTAAATATGGTGGTTCTGCTCAAACAAGCCCTGAATTAAAAGAAAAATTTGCAGAAGATATTGTTTTACTATCATTAGTTGGTATAAAACCTGTAATTGTTCATGGTGGAGGAGCTCGAATTTCTGAACTTCTAGAAAAACTAGAAATCAAATCAGAATTTGTTGATGGACATAGAGTTACAAGTGAAGAAACTATGAGAGTAGTTGAAATGGTTTTATCTGGAGAAATCAATAAAAACATCACTTCTTTACTAAATCACCATGGTGCAAAAGCCATTGGTATTTCAGGAAAAGACTCTTCAATTATAAATGCTAAACCTAAAGCGGATGGAAAATTTGGTTACACAGGTGTTGTAACAGGTGTAAATGGAACTATGATAAACAACCTAATTAAAGAAGGTTTTATCCCAGTAATTGCACCAATAGCAGATGCAGCCGTACCAAATCACCCAGGATTTAATATAAATGCAGACTTTGCAGCATCTCAAGTAGCAGCAGCAATTGGAGCACAAAAAGTATTATTTTTAACTGATACTGTTGGGGTATTAGATAAAGAAGGAAATTTACTTAATTCACTTGATAAAGCTGATGTTGAAGCTTATAAAGAAGATGGAACAATTGGTGGAGGAATGATACCAAAGGTTGATTCTTGTATTGAAGCTATTTATAATGGAGTAAATAAAGCTCACATTATTGATGGTAGAGTTGAGCATTCTATTTTACTAGAATTATTTACATCAGATGGAATTGGAACACAATTCTTAAGAAAAGACAATCCAAATAATGGTATTGATTTAGACAAACTAATTAACGACGAAGTGTAAGGGAATATTATGAATTTTATAGAAACTAGAGGAAACGATGGTGTTAAATCACCTGAAGTATCATTTTCAGAAGCTATTTTAAATCCTAGTGCATCTTTTGGTGGATTATATGTGCCAAAAGAATTACCAAAACTAGATGAAAACTTTATTTTAAATCATATTAATGCTGATTATAAAGAAATTGCATATTCGATTTTAAAAGCATTTGAAATTGATATTGATGAAGATGAAATTAAAAAAGCTTTAGATTTATATGATAACTTTGATAATGCAGGTGATCCATGTCCTGTTGTAAAAGTAAAAGATGATTTATTTGTACATGAACAATATCATGGACCAACAAGAGCATTTAAAGATATGGCTTTACAACCTTTTGGTTCAATTCTTTCTTCAATTGCTAAAAAAAGAGATGAAAAATATTTAATTTTAGCAGCAACTTCTGGAGATACAGGACCAGCAGCTTTAAATACATTTAAAAATAAAGAAAATATTCAAGTAGCTTGTTTATATCCAGATGGAGGAACATCTGATGTTCAAAGACTTCAAATGGTATGTGAAGATGGTGATAACTTAAAAGTTCTAGGAATTCATGGAAACTTTGATGATGCACAATCTGCTTTAAAAAGTTTATTAGCATCAGAATCATTTAAAAAAGAGTTAGAAAATGATGGTATCAAACTTTCAGCTGCAAACTCAGTAAACTTTGGAAGAATTATTTTTCAAATTATTTACCATTTCCATTCATACATTGAGTTACTTAAACAAGGTGAAGTTGAATATGGTGAAGAGATTTATTTAGTAGTTCCATCAGGAAACTTCGGAAATGTATTAGGTGCATTTTACGCTAAATCAATGGGTGTTCCAATTAAGAAATTACTTGTTGCATCAAATGAGAATAAAATCTTAACAGAGTGGATTAACACTGGTATTTATGATATTAGAGATAAAGAGTTAAAACTTACAAAATCTCCTGCAATGGATATTTTAAAATCATCTAATATTGAAAGAGTTATATATTCACTTTATGGTGCACAAAGAACAAAAGAATTTATGGAAAACCTAAATAATGATGGTATTTTTACAATGACAAAAGAAGAAACTGCTTCATTACAAAGTTTTTTCTCTGCTATAGATTCTGATGATGCATATGGTGCAAAAGTTATCAAGTCATTTTTAGATGAAGGATATTTAATGGATCCTCACACTGCCACTTGTATAAAAGCCTATGAAGAACTAGCAAATGAAAATATTCCAACAGTGATTTATTCAACTGCTGAGTGGACAAAATTTTCACCAACTGTATTAAATGCATTAAATGAAAATGACACTAAATATGCAGATAAAGATGCTTTAGAAGAGATAGCAAACAAATATAATGCTAACTTACCTCAAAGTATAAAAGACTTATTTACTGCTAAAGTTAACCATGACTTAGTTATAAATAAAGATAATATTGAAGAAGAAATTGTTAAATTTATTAGAGAATCATAAGATTCTCTAATAATCCCTTAAAAAACCTCTATACAACATTCTATAACACATAAGTGTAAATACTGTGTAAAAATTTCACAAAAGATAGCATTAAAATAACATTTCATGACCAAAGTCAAATCATTTTAAGAAATAAGATTATATAATACTTGGATTCTAATTTAAAAAAAAGGAAGCCAAATATGTCTAATAAAACTAATAGACGAGATTTTCTTGGTTATTCATTCGCTGCAGTAGCAGCTGTTGGTGGAGCTGCATCGCTTGTTGGTATGAAACAAGCATGGGATCCACTTCCAAGCGTACTTGCAGGTGGTTTTACGAAAGTAGAACTAGGTGAATTAAAAGCAGGAAACCCTGTAACTGTTACATGGAGAGGGAAGCCAATCTTTCTTCTTAAAAAAACTGCTGAAATGGGAGAGAATAAGAGAGATTTAATTATCGGTTCTGACAGATTTACTGTTGCAATTGGTCTTTGTACTCACTTAGGATGTATTCCAGCATGGAAAAAAGATAAATGGAAATGTGCATGTCATGGTGGAGAGTTCAATGCTTCTGGGAAGCAAACTTTTGGACCACCTCCAAGACCACTAGACTTACCTCCATTTACTGTTAATGGTACTTCAATCACTTTAGGTGAAGAAGGTCCTGAATACAAAAAAATCGCTGCTGCGATGATGGCATAAGGAGTAAGCAATGGCAAAATTTGAAAAAGCTAACTCTGTTGGTGAATGGTTAGACCAAAGACTTAATACTACAGGATTAAACAAAGTTTTAATGACTGAGTATTGGATTCCAAAAGATATTAACTTCTTATGGGCAATGGGTGTATTATTAGCAACTACTTTCGGAATTTTATTAATTTCTGGTATTTTCTTAATGATGTACTACAAGCCAGACATCAACTTAGCGTTTGATTCTGTTAACTACACAATTATGCAAGAAGTTGCGTATGGTTGGTTATTTAGACATATGCATGGTGTTGCTGCTTCTGTTGTATTCTTAATCATTTATATTCACATGTTTACAGGGATCTACTACGGTTCTTATAAGCAAGGTAGAGAAATGATCTGGATTTCAGGTATGTTATTATTTATGACATTCTCTGCTGCTGGATTCTCTGGATATATGTTACCATGGGGACAAATGTCTTACTGGGCTGCAATGGTTATTACTAACTTATTTGGTGGAGTTCCTGTAATTGGTGATGCTTTAGTTGTATGGATTAGAGGTGACTTTAACGTTGCTGATGCTACATTAACTAGATTCTTCATGTTACACGTATTCTTATTACCTATTACTATTATGGGTATTATTGGTGTTCACTTCTATACTTTAAGAATTCCTCATGTTAATAACCAAACTTCTGAAGAGTTTGATTTTGATGAAGAAGCTGAAAAGTATTTAGCTGGTAATAAAAAAGAGTCAAAAGTTATTCCTTTCTGGCCTGTATTTATTTCTAAAGATTTAGCTGTATTAGGTGTATTCTTAATTTTCTACTTCTACTTAGTATTCTTCCATTATAACTTTGCAATGGATCCAGTTAACTTCGATCCTGCTGATAATATGGTTACTCCTGCGCATATTTACCCTGAGTGGTATTTCTTATGGTCGTATGAAGTATTAAGAGGATTCTTCTTTGATATTGCTGGATTTAGTGCATTTGATATTGGGTTAATTGCCTTTGCATTTGCAAATGGTATTTTCTTAGTATTACCTTGGTTAGATAGAGATCCTAAAATCTTACCAGCACATAAGAGACCATTATTCTTTATCTGGTTCTGGGTATTAATGGCAGATTTAATTGTATTAACTGTATATGGTAAATTACCTCCTACAGGAACTAATGCTTGGGTTGGATTCTTTGCAGCTACAGCATTTATTGTAATATTCTTAGTATTACCAATTATTACTAAAATTGATGCAAAAAGAAGGGGTGACGCATGAGAGAATTAAAAATATTAGCAGTAGTTGTAGCCTTAACGCTAATTACTTACTGGGGAGTAGAGCCATTTGCTCACTCTCAAATGCACCCTCATGTAGATCCTGCAGATTATAAATTTGCTGATGTTGAAAAAGATGTAGCTGATGTTAAAGCTTTAACAGGTAACGCTACTTCTGGTGAAGCGCTAGTTACAGCTAACTGTACTGCTTGTCACTCAATTGAAGCTAAAGGTTTCCCTCAAGTTATGGATAACGCTAGTTCAGCTGCGGCTTACGGTGTTACTCCTCCTGACTTAGGAACTGCTGGTAAATTATATAATGCTGACTATTTAGCAGCATTTATTAAAGATCCTGCAAAAGCATCTGAAGTTTCTCATAAATTTGAAGATGGTAGAGTTCATCCAATGCCAGGTTATACTTGGATGCAACCTCAAGAGATTGCTGATATGGTTGCATATTTACAATCAATTGCTCCAAAAGAAATGACAAACAAAGAAGTATTTAAAGACTCTTGTCAAAGATGTCACGCAATTAAATACGCTGATATGCAAAAAGGTACAATGGCAGCATTTACACCTGATGCAGATATCAAAAAATACATGGGTAAACTTCCACCTGATTTATCTCAATACATCAGATCAAGAGGTGATGCATATTTAACAACATTCATCAATAACCCACAAAAACACTTAGAAGGTACTGCAATGCCTAGAGTTGGTTTAACTGAAGAATCTCAGAAGCAAGTTATTGCTTACTTAGAAGAAGTTGGTGACTCTAAAAAAGCTGATAGAGAAGAGTTAGGACCTAAGTTCTTAATTTATCTTGTAATCTTTGCAATCTTCGGTTTCTTATGGAAAGCGAAACAATGGAGAGAAGTTCACTAGAACTTTTCTTCAAACATAAAAAAAGGGGATGAATTAATTTTCATCCCCTTTTTTTATATCTATAATAAATATATATCTAAATTAATATTTTAGAACTAGCACTTATTATTGCTGTTTCACTTCTTAAAATTAAAGAAGAATTAAAACCTACAATATTATCTTTATTAAAAATATCTCTTTCATCACTTGAAAAGCCACCTTCACAACCAATAACTAGGGTTTCGATATCTGATTTTTTACTATCAATATTAACAGATGAAAAATCTAAAAAGTAAGCATTTTTATTTTCTGATAGAAATTCATCTAAACTAGAACAAGTAGCAAGTTCAATAATACTTGACCTTCCACATTGAGAAGAAGAGTTTATTAATATCTTTTCTAATTTATCAAAATTCATTTTGAAGTTTTTCTGAGAATATTCACAATATACAAATGTGATTTTATCAACACCTAATTCATTTAGAGAAGCTAAATGTTTTTCTACAGTTTTTGGATCAACCATACACCATGCAAGATGTAAGTTCTTTTCATTTTCTACAATTTTTTCTTCAGAAGATATTAATTGTAAAGTAGCACTTCGTTTATCTATTAAGACAATTTTATATAAGTAGATAAAATTGTCTTTTAAATTTCTAAAATAGATTTCATCATCTATTTTATGTCTTCTAGCTTTGATTAAATATTTATATGAATCATCTTTAATAATTAAAGAATCACAGGCACATTCATCATGGTAAGTAAATTGCATTAAAACACTTTACTAATAATATATACTAATACTAATACCATTATTTCAATAGTATAAATTTTCTTAGCATATTTATAAAACTCCTGTTGAAGTTCAACATCTCCACTTTTAATAACTCTCATTTTTTTAAATCTCTTAATCTCAATTACTAATAAAAATATAGAAGCAGGAATCATTAAAGCAATTGTAACTGAGAAAGTATGCGCATAAAAAGCAACAATAGTTCCTGTATAAATTACAATAGCATTTGTTAAATGATATAAAGGTGTTTGAAATCTCAACCTTTTTGCTAATTTAATAAAATCCTTTTGAGTAGTAACTGACCAAAAGTTAAATAACATGATTGCTAGAAAAAAATAAATTACATATACGTGTGTAGTGATTGCACTTTGCATCAATTCCATTTTGTTTATCTCTCTTTTAAAAAATTTGGGTATTATATCTAACTTGTCATAAGTTTTTATTTTAATTTATATTATAAGGAATAAAATGGCTACTAGTGTAGAAAATGCAATCGATATTATTTCCAAAATCCCAGTAAATTTAGATTACGAAATTATCCCAATTGAAAATACCCAAGATAGAGTCTGTGCTCAAAGAGTTTTTGCTACAAGTTGTTTACCTAAGTTTAATAACTCAGCAATGGATGGATATGCAATAATTTATGAAGATAAAGAAAATGAATTAGATGTTATAGATACTATATTTGCAGGTGATGATAATACTACTTTATTAGAACACAATAAATGTATTAAAATCATGACAGGAGCTCGAGTTCCTGCAAATGCTAGTGCTATTATTCCAAAAGAAGATACACAAGAACTTAGTGATAACAAAATAAAAATAGAAAAAAATGTAAGAGAATTTCAACATATAAGATTTATTGGTGAAGATATTAAATTAGGTGAAATACTTTTAGATATTGGTGAAGATATTAACTTCTCGAAAGTAACATTACTTGCAAGTCAAGGTGTCTCACATATAAAAGTTTATAAAAAACCTAAAGTAGTTGTCTTTGCAAGTGGTGAAGAATTAAAACTTCACTATGAAAAAATAGAAGATCATCAAATATATAACTCAAATACTCCAACTTTTATTGCTCGTGCAAAAGAATTAGGTTGCGAAGTTACATTTATAGGTCAAGCACAAGATTCAATTGAATCAATAAAAGAGTTAATTCAAAACTCATTAAGTGCTGATCTTATTATAACATCAGGAGGAGTTTCAGTAGGCGATGCTGATTTTACAAAAGATGCTTTTAATGAACTAAATTTTGAAACAATTTTTGATGGAATTGCAATTAAACCAGGGAAACCTACAGTATTTGGAAAAATTGATAATAGATATATTCTAAATCTTCCAGGTAACCCCTTAGCATCTGCATTAATATTCGAACTATTTGGGAAAATAATAATTCAAAAACTACTTGGATCTAAAAATATTTATCCAAGTTTTATTGAAACAAAATTAAAAGATGAAGAATTTACAACAAGAAAAGGAAGAATTACTGTAATTCCAGGAATGTTTGATGGTATGAGCTTTGAAATATCACAAAAAAGAAGTCCAGGAATGGTTTCAATTCTTTCTTCTTGTAACTCAATGATTGTAATTGATGAAAGTTTAGAAAAACTTAAAGAAGGTAACTTAGTAAAAGTTCTACCAATAAATTGGAAATTCTTTACAGAAGAAAAAAAGGATTTTTTAACATATGAGTAACATACCAACTAAGAAAGCAATATGTATATTAAGTGGTGGAATGGATTCCACTTTAGCTTCATATATAGCTAAAAATGATGGATATGAAATTATCGCTGTTCATTTTAATTATGGACAAAGAACTGAAAAAAGAGAACTAGAAGCATTTAGAAATATTTGTAAAGATTTAAAAATAAGTGAAAAGTATGAAATTGATATTCCATTCTTCACACAAATTGGTGCTTCTGCTTTAACTGATGATAGTATTGATATTCCAGTGGATGGAGTAGAAGAAGGAGTTCCTGTAACTTACGTGCCATTTAGAAATGGTATTTTCTTATCAATTACTGCTGCAGTTGCAGAAAAAGAAAATGCAGAAGCTATGTATATAGGTGTAGTTCAAGAAGATTCTTCTGGTTACCCTGATTGTACTGATGAATTTATAGCTGATATAACAAAAGCTATTAATCAAGGAACAAAAGAATCAACAAAAATTGAAATTAAAACACCTCTTGTTCATTTAACAAAAGCTCAAATCGTATCAAAATCTTTAGAATTAAATGTACCATTAAAACACACTTGGTCTTGTTATAAAGAAAGTGATGAGGCTTGTGGTGTTTGTGATTCTTGTAGACTAAGACTAAATGGATTTAATCTTGCAAATAGTATTGATCCTATTCCATATAAGGCCTAATTATGCATTGGAAGATTTCTAAAGAGTTTGATTTTTGCTATGGGCATAGGGTTTGGTCACAGACTTTAAATACTGAATTCTCATTAGATCCATGTTTAAAATGTAGGCATTTACATGGACATCAAGGGAAAATATTAGTTTATTTAGAAGCATCAGAATTAAAAGATGGAATGGTTACAGATTTCAAACATCTAAATTGGTTTAAAGTTTTTTTAGATGATGTATTAGATCATAAGTTTGTACTTGATATTAATGATCCCCTATTTAATACATTAATTCCAAATGTAAAAAAAGAAGAACTTATTAAATTTCCAGAAGGTCACTCTATAGTTGATTTGATTAAATTTAAAGATGATGAAACTCATATGATTGAATTATACGAAGGTTATGTAATTGTAGATTTTGTGCCTACAAGTGAAAACTTATCATCATGGTTCTTAAAAATTGTTCAAAAGAAAATGGATAAACTTGGAGTTAAAGTATCTCATATAGAATTTCTTGAAACACCAAAAAGTAAAAGTACTTTTTATGCTTGAAATAAATGAAATATTTGGGCCAACAATTCAAGGTGAAGGAAAACTTGTTGGCTCTCCTTCTGTATTTATTAGATTTGGAAAATGTAACTTTAAATGTGAAGGTTTTAATGTAGAGTATGAAACTCCAAGTGGAGTTAAGAAATGTGCTTGTGATACATACTATGCAGTTGATACTGAATTTAAAGATACATGGACTAAATATAAAACATATGATGAAATCGTTTCAGAAGTTAATAAACTACTAACTAAATATGAATACCATTATAAAATGGATATTGTAATAACTGGTGGAGAACCACTTTTATATTGGAATAAAGAAGAATTTCAAAAACTCTTAAAACACTATATAGATAATGGCCATCAAGTTACAATTGAAACAAATGCATCATTAAATTTAAACTTCGAATATGATTATCAAAAAAAGATTCTTTTCTCAATGAGTGTAAAATTAAGTAATTCACTTGAGCCTTTGAAAAAAAGAGTTAATTACGAAACATTAACAAAAGTCTTAGAAAATACAAAAGACTCTTACTTAAAATTTGTGGTAAATAAAGATTTTTTAGTAAAAGCAAAAGATGAAATAAAAACAATTTTATCAAATATCCCAAAATCTGAAGTTTATTTAATGCCTATGGGTGATGATTCAGATGCAATAAATGAAAATGACGAAGCCGTTATAGACATGGCTATACAAAACGGATATAAATATTGTGATAGATTACATATTAGAGTTTGGAATAATAAAAGAGGCGTATAAAGTTCTTCATAATCGATTTATTTATATAAATGCGATATAATACGCCAAATTTTTTAAATTTGATATAAATTATAATAAAGGAATAAAATGAATTTTACAGGTTCAAATGTATTAGTAACTGGTGCTAGTAGAGGAATTGGAGCAGAAATTGCAAAAACTTTAGCTAGTTTCGGTTTAAAAGTTTGGATTAACTACAGAAGTGGTGCAGATGCTGCTCAAGCTGTTCAAGCAGAAATTGAAGCTGCTGGTGGAAAAGCTGCAATAGTAAAAGCTGACGTAACTTCTGAAGAAGAATTCACTGCTGCTATTAAAACAATTATTGATGCTGATGGAGAATTATCTTACTTAGTAAATAATGCTGGTATCACTAAAGATAAATTAGCATTAAGAATGAGTGTTGAAGACTTCAATGATGTAATTTCTGCTAACTTAACATCTACATTTATTGGTTGTAAAGCATCATTAAAAGTAATGGGTAAGAAAAGATTTGGATCTATTGTAAATATTTCTTCAATTGTTGGAGAAATGGGAAATCCTGGTCAAACTAACTATGCTGCATCAAAAGGTGGAGTAAATGCGATGACTAAGGCTTTTGCAAAAGAAGCAGCAGCAAGAGGTATTAGATATAACTCTGTAACTCCTGGGTTTATTCAAACTGATATGACACATGAATTAAAAGATGAAGTTAAAGCTGAATATGAGAAAAATATTCCTTTATCAAGATTTGGTCAACCTAAAGAGATTGCCGATGCAGTGGCATTTTTATTAAGTGATCACTCTTCTTATATTACAGGTGAGATTTTAAAAGTAAATGGTGGGCTTTACGTTTAGTAAAATAAACTGTAGCTTAAATTGTATAATTTAAAAGACTTTTTAAAATCTTTTTAGTTATAATACAGAGATAATTTTTTAAAAGGAAATAAATATGGCATTATTAGAAGATGT
>Ga0193960_1000334_pt1 | contig 19764 bp, 26 predicted proteins | sample FB_3_MG_FD_140338 | JGI IMG/M metagenome (GOLD analysis project Ga0193960, IMG submission 140338) | Microbial mat bacterial communities from the Broadkill River, Lewes, Delaware, United States - FB_3_MG | ecosystem: Environmental > Aquatic > Freshwater > River > Microbial mats | place: USA... | reverse complement strand
TATCTATAAAATAACTTTTCAATTCATTATAGATATTTTCCATTTCTTCAGTAAAAAAATATTCAGTTTTAGATTTATTATAATACCTTAATATAGAAGATTCTGATTTTTTAATTTCTTCAGAAACATATTTAGTACCACAATCTAATAAAATTAAAGATAATTTACTATAAATAATTCTAGCTTTTACAATATTACTATTTCTTGATATTTTCCTAATATCACATTTAGTAACTTCATTTACTTTATCAGCTATATGTTTTAAAGTTAATACCATTACCTAGCCTGTAACCTCCCTATTTTATCTATTAATACTTGTTCTTTTTCCTTTTGGTATTGTTCTAACCAATCATTATACTTACGCCATGCACTAAGCCCAATTTGACTATAATACTTAATTTCTATTTCTGTGTAATATGTGTTTTTATTTTCCATTTATTTTAGTTTTTGTTTTACAATTAGGACAAGTATAAATACCATCCTTTATATTTTCCAATACTTCTACAGCATAATGTTCAGTTTCGCAAACATAACACGCTACTATTTTATCTTTTCTCATAGTTTTTCAATTAAAGTTTGAAGTTCTGCACTAGGATCAATTTTATCTCCACAAAATTCCTCAATACTTATAAATTCGTTATCATGTTTATCATAACAAACAAAATTCATAGTATAATCACCAACTGCTAAACTAATTATTTCACCATTATCTACACCATCTGATCTAAATTCTTTATAATACTCCCCTTTTTTTATTAGGTCTATTATTACTAGACTTTCTAATTCATTTACATTTTCTAATGCTTGTGCGTGTAATTTACTAGCTGAATCAGCTAAATCTTTAAACGCTTCTAATACTTTTGTTAAATTTTCCATACCACAAATATAAGTACTAACTTTTAATTAAACAAATTTATTTACAATTATTTTTAAATAAAATACAAAAACCCTAACAAATTAATGATAGGGTGCTAATGTTTATAAAGGTTTAGAGAATTATTCGTCCAGCTCTTTTTGTTTTAATTTACTATCTAGCCTTGCATTTTTTATTTTGTAAATCATCCAAACTAACCCGCCTATAATAGAAATGGTAGTTAAAAGGTCGTTAATATTTGCTAAATTAAACCATTCCATAGACTTTAAAGATATTGAAGCTATAAAAGTTGCACCTCCTAAATAGTCGGCTATTGGGTTATTAAATATTCTATCAGGCATCATTCTACTATTATAAATCCGTTTTCGTCTATTGTGTTGTTGTTATATTCTGGATAGTTACCACTATTTACAATATAGTTAGCTATATCTGTTCTAAATTGTTTTTTTAAGTCTTCTGTAAACATTGCGTTAATAGGTGTTGCGTTTAAATTTGAATAAGCACTAATCCATCCGCCCGTATTTATTTCGCTTATGACAGTCGCTAAAGGGTCGTAAATTAAACTCTTAAAAATATCGTGGTCTATACCGCTAGATAATCTCATTAAACGCATATTAGTTAAAGTTTTATTATAGCTTTTTATGCCGTCCTTTCGGCGTTGTTCTATTAATAAAGTTTCATTTTGAAATTCTACACTAATAGGGTCTTTATACACAATATCAGCAATTCTATTTTCGTCCTCATATTCAATTACCCAACTGTCGAACTCGTTATCTGTTCCTGCTCCTTGTAATTTGTATGTTATGTTTTTTATCATGGTAGTTCAATTATTAAATTTAAACAAAGTTTTGCGCTAGTTGGATTAGTTACCATTGCTGGAACATCTATACGAATAAAGGTGTTTATTTCTGTAACTGAAAAATCTAAATCCACCGCATAAAAGTTGTTCCTTGTATCCCATTTAACGGCGTTGGATATTAAGCCCAAAGTGTTATTATCTTTATCTACTAAAGTTAAAGTAATATCTTCTGAACTTCCAAATGTGCTGGCGTTGTAAGTTGCTATGTATGCTTTTTTAACAGTTCCAGTTGGTATTGGTTCTGGCACACTTGAATTAACGGTATTCCCTAAGGTTGTGCCGTTACTTACAAAATAATCTTGTAAATCATTTAGTGCCGAGCCACCTACGTTAGTGTATTCTATTGATACCATAGAACTGCCACCCGCACCAATTGGCATATAATCCAAGTCTGCAAACGTTTGTACACCATCTGCTTTTTTAAATTGCATTTGGTCAGTTGAGCCATAAAATAAATCACTTACAAATAAAATCTGTAAATCACTATAAACCGTATTATCTAAAGCCCATTCGGCAGAAGTTTGTACTACGTTTTGACTATCTATGTTAATTGTTATTGCCATACTATATTAATTGTTTCATTTTTTAATACTGGTGAAGTTGTAGAACTTTGTAAGACACCGTTTAAATATACGTTGTATGTTTCGTCTGGTAAAACTAAAGTACCTCCACTTGCTACTGTATCACTATAACTATTATCGCTATTCTCTACCGTTGCATCTGCACAAGGTGTTGAACTTGGCACTATCCACTCTCCACCAATTAAACTACCTACAATGTTACCCAAGTCGTCTTTAACTACTATGTTTTCAGTTCCTCCGCTTGGTACGTTACCATATAAAACTGAATTTATATTTATTATTGCGTCCTCGCAAGATGTAGACGGTGGTGGAGTTATTCCGCTCATCGGAATATTACAAGCGCTAAATCTAAATACTTGGTTAATATTTACGTCAATATACCAACCAGTTAACTTGTCGTTAAAATCATCCACAAAACTAACTAAACTAACATTTCTATCTAGTTCTAATTCGGGGTAGTTAGTATCTTGCGCCATATAACCAATAAAATCTAAAGCACATTGACGCATATCGCTTTTAACTTCATTCACGTTTGTTTCATTTAACGTTGTTGCGGTCTTCTCTTTAAGCGTTGCAACTTGACCCAGAAAGAAAATACGAAATTTAAAAGTTTCCTCACCTTTTACTGTGTTGTTTGGTTGGTCTTGTACCCACATCATAGGGTACTCTAAATCTAAGTGTTGACTATTTTCTACCAACTCCCACGGCTCACCATTACCGTAAGATTTTAAGATAAAATGATTATCCGAAAAATCCCTAAGTAATTTTATTATTTGGTTATAACTTACCATTTATAAAAATTTACATTTGTAGTCATTACAATTTTCTTCTGTTCCTAAAAATACACTTACACTAGGTTGACCCTTGTGTGGGTGTACCTCATCTATTTCGTTTTCAGTTCCGTATAATGGGTATAAATCAGAATTAGCACAAAGGTAGTCTGTCATTCGTTTACTAAAAAATTCGGCTTTATCTTTGAATCTATTCTCTATTCTGCTTAGTTCTTTCGTTCCTATCGGTTGTGCGTTATCGCTTGACTTCTTAGAAACGTTTTTATTTCTAAATTCGTATAATAATGGGATTTGTACTTCATACATAACCCAATATAAAAGTGCATCACTTACATAGTCCTCTATTAATATGGCATCATCACCCGCAATTGTTCCCGCAATAACTTTACTTACTAAGTCATCATATAGTTTAGTTCCTAATAAGTTTTGCAAGTGTTGTATTTGACATTGCCAAACAGTAGGATTGATTTTTTTAAAGTCTACATTCTCGTCTATTGCGGAATTTTCTTTTATGTATTTTTCGCTTATAAATAGTCCTCTCATATCTTAATTATTTAAACCTTACTAAACGTTGCTCCCAAATATGACGGCAAAATGGCGTATTAACATCATTTTTAGGGTTATGATACCAACCACCTCTCGCACTAAATACGTTAGACCCTTGACCGTTATTTAAGTTATTTATTTCCGCTCTAGTCCAAGATTTAGTCTTTGATTGCTCCATCAAATCTTTACAGAAATCTCTACTACTCCCACCCTTTACTAATGGCGGGGCGTCATTACGTAACTTGTACTTATAAACTACAAATACCTCATTATTTCTAATCTCTCCCTCTCCCTTTGGTGTTACTTCTCCCTCTTCTGTTATTAATTCCTCTTCAATCAATTTAGCGTTAATTTCCTCAATCTCCGCTACGCTTTTATTCATTTGGTATGCTATATCTTGAATCGGTGTATTAAGTGCTAATAAACTAAGTATAGTTATATCTGATTTACTTGCGAAATAATCAGTTTTAAATTTATCCGCTTGTTTGTCAGCGTCTGGAATATTTAAGGCGAATAAATCACGGCTATCTAATAACTCTAAATCTTTATCTTGTAAACCGCATCCACTGAAATACTCTTCAAAACTAAATACCTTTTCACTACTAAAGTCACTTTTTAACGGCTTATAACCTGCCTTTTCTCTTAACTCGTCTTGTGTTAGTATTTGTAAAAGTGTTTGTTCGCTTAATTCGCTTGTAATTACCTCCAAACTAATTATACTTAGCACCTCTGGTAATCCATTAAACCCAGCAACCGCATTAAAAAACTCTTCTAGTGTCTTTTGTTCGCTATCTACGTAAGTATTTTGGAACATTTCAGACGCTATCCTAATCTCGTCAGCGTTATTATTAAACCCGTTACCGTCACTAATACCGATTATACTAGGGTTAAATTGGTGGCCCGTGTATATTTCGCCTTGTATTTGTTTATTAAGGTTTAAAAATCTGTCGTCTTGTCCGTTTGCGGGTAATGCAGTTACCTCTACACCGCTATCTTTATCCTCATTAAATGATAAAATAGGTTCTCCCGCATTGTCTGTTCCGTGCTTTGTTGCTTTCCAACGTCTTTGGATTTGTGCTTTTTGCTCTTCCGTTGGCTCTCCGTTGTAAAAGTTAACCAAAAACGACCCGCTAAAACCGTTCTTAACGTTGTTTAGAGTGAAATTACCTATTTCGTAGTCTGCTTCTATGTAAGGAATCGCACCAATATAATCTGGTAAAGGGTATTCTTGTAAGTCTGGTCTATATTCTTTATAGTAAACAATATATCTTTTACTTTTATCTATATCTTTTGCATCCCAAGTAAATGGATACAACTCTTCAAAGTCATCATTGTCTTGCGGGTTTCTTACACTCCAGTCGGAAGTATAACCGTATTTTAACGGGCTTGTATTACCTTGTTTATCTGTAACCGTTTTAAACTGTCTAACCTTACTAAAGTCAATATGTGCTAAGCTAATTGCTTCCGAATCGTTAGAAGTTATTATCTCACACGCAAAGCCACCAAATACCGTTCTATCTAAACTAATATCTCTAGTGATTTTAGAACTCTCTAACTCTTTAATAAACGCTTTTAAACTGATTCTTTGTTCAAAAGTTAAACCCGAATTATCAAAAGTCCAACCTTGCCCAACGATATATTTATTTTTACCGTTAATTATAGCGTTGTTCTTTGCGCTACGATTATACAAGTAAAGTAAATAGTCTGGGTATCTGTTACGCCATTCTTTATCGTAACCGTATTGAACAAAATCGTTAGACTTTAATTCTTTGAACTCTGGTGGCTTGTGTGCGTCAAATTTAGTAATTTTACCCGTTGCACCGTTTAAAAAATAGTTGTTACTCATATACTTTGTATTTAACGTCAAACTCATAACTAATGTAGTTACTGTCTTGCGTTCCTTTTAGTGTCATAATTCCACGTTCAACAATATTTAATCCCGTAGGGTCTAAGTTCGTTGTGCTTAATTGCTCGTATATCGTATAATGATAACGACCCGTTAAGCCTAAAATAATACTACTGTTTAAAGGGTCATCTACCCCCTCGGTAATATTAAATAAATTAAACCTTTTTTTTTGTTCTGTGGTTGCTAAATCTTGACAAATTAAAAAATAATCCTCCTTAGTTTGGTCACTATTAAAATTAAACAAGTAGACCGCATCTGTTAACGTGGTCTTTTCGCTTAAAGTTAAAGTGATATTACTATTTACTTGATTCTTTTTTAACTGCATCTTTCCTAGTCTTTGGTTCTTCCTCGAAAATTGGTAACCCTAATTTTTTATAAAGTTTTTTACTCTTAGTATCGTCTTTAATGATACCATCAAAAACTCCTTTTACGTAAAACTTTGAACCTAAATAAAATTCTTTAATCTTCATATTACAAAGATAATAAAAAAGGGCAGAATTAACCACCCTTTTAAAGTTAATATTAAACGTTTTAAGCCACTGTCAAACCAGCCACTACGGTCGCATCTACCGTGTAAGGATAATCTTTCTCTTTAGATGTAAACCCTAAAGTATATCCGTTTAAATCTCCAGACGCTTTACCTGTTGCAGATTGGTTTGTTCCACCCATTTTCTCCGCTCCAGTTGTAAGACCCATAATGTGCCAAGTGTCATTCATATCTTGGTATAAAACTACAACGGGCTTCCCCGCTAGTAATTTCATTTCTACGTTCTTCTCTTTAGTTAATTTATTTAAAGTGAAGTTCATAACCGTTTCAATAAACGTTGTACCCGTTTGGTCATCATGTGTTTCTGTAGAAACTGCATCCGCAATCTCTTTTTTAATTTTGTACTCGTAAAAGTTCGTAAGTGCTACTTGTGTAAGTGCTGTTACTTCTCCAGCTGTTACGGTATAAGAATCTATGTTTTCCCATTGAGAGATTTTAATAGACCCTAATTTAATACCTCCTACCGAATCGTCACACTCAAAATCAAAGCCACTTGTTAAAGGACAAGCCATAATATTTAGTTTTTAAAAAAAGGGTGATAGCTAAACCACCACCCTCTTAGATTATTAATTTATTTATTTTACTCTAATTAAGGTACTAAAGTAAATTCTACTATCTCGTCTGGGAATGCAACTTGTACACCTCTTTTGAAACATACGTCAAAGAAAATAGATTTGTTAGTAGCAGGGTTTAACCTTACTTCTAAGTTATCCTCTTCTTTATCTCCATCCATTCCGATTGTAATGTTATCGTCTGCTGATAAAATCATTCTATCTACACCCTCAAGTCCAATAGTTGGTCTAATAGTTAAATCAGTACCGTATAATTTTACTTGTCCGTCATCTCCGTTATAGTGGAATAAGTTAGCATTTTTAAGTGCTACTACATACAATCTATAATAAGAAATAGGCATCCATAAAGATAAGTTTGTTTTCTCTTGGATGTTAGCTGGGATAGATAACCACATTCCATCTAAAATATCTAAGATGTTTGTTGCAGTTACTCCAGTCGCAACTGTTACCTCTCCAGTGTTTCCATCAATAGCAGTACCAGAAGCGTCTACAATTTTTAACAAACCATCATAGTAAGATAAGTTATTTGTTCCTGACGCCGTATCTCCTTGGAAATCTGAAATTGCTAATTGGTTTTGGATAGAATTCATTTTCTTTTCCATGTAAACCGACTCGATAGGTGCTGGGATTTCTTGCTCTCCTGCACATCCTTGTTTTACCATTGTTTGCGTCCAAAAACCGTTAAGGTCTTTAATACATAAGTCCTCTGCAATTGCAATAGCTCCTACTGTAATAGTACGCTGGCTGAAAACTGTACTACCGCTTGGATTTCTAGAGCAACCATCTGCTCCAAAAATAGTGTCAGTCGTTAAAAACTGTAAGTTAGAACTTCCTTTAATACCCATTTGGATATTAACTACTTCTGCCAAACCTCCAACAGCTTGCATCTTTGCAACTAACGGAAAATCTTGGTCTTCAATATATGCACTTAGTGCCGTTAAATCAAAACTCATGTTTTATTTATTTAAAAAATTATCAAAAATAGTTTCTTTCTTATTGTTACCGAAACTTGATTTTTTCTTGTTAATAGGTTCTTTTGTTGGAGTCTTTCCAAACTCTTCCACGGCTAACCCCGTTACCTCTTTTAATTCTGAAAATAGAACCTTTTGAGCGTCTAATTCACCGTGTAAGAATTTAATTTCTTTTTCGGCGTTTTCTAACTTTTCAGTTAACGCAAATACGTGTTCTTTTACAATTGATTCAATTACTTTCTTAGCTTGTCGTTCCGCTTCTTCTGTCTTTGTATCGTCTGCCATTTCTTCCTCTTCAACTGGGGCTTCTTCCTCAACTGGGTTTTTAATGTCAGCAATAACGCCGTCAACTTCTACAACTATTAACCTAGCATCCGATAACTCATACTCTCCAACTGGTAACGGTACGATTGTACCATCTTCTGCCGTTGCCGTAATTGTTGCACCAACTTCCAACGCTGGCTCTACGTTCACTAAATCTCCACTAAGTAAAGCAACTTCCTCAAACTTTTCTTTAACCTCTGCAACTTTCTCAACTACTTCTAAGTCTTTCAACTCTTCATTAGTTGCAAAAAATGCTTTGATTTTTTCTATTCTTGTTTGTTCTGCCATTTTTACTTTTTTTTATAATGTAAATATTTAACGTTTATGTTAGATTTTTAACAAAGTTTTTTAATTTCAACATAAAATCCTCCTCTGATTTATCAAAGATACCCTCTACACTAAACCCTTTAAAAGTTCCGTTCTTTACCGATTCCCATACTTGGTCATTTTCAACTTTCATACTAATAAACCAACTACCCTCTGGTGCATCATCATATCCCTTTGGTACGTTAATACCTCTACTTTCATCTATTAAAAATGATTCAAATACATAAACACCCTCTAAGAATTTATCTGTTTGATGCATTGCGTTGGTCTGGTTGTTTAATCTATTCTTAAAAAATTGCTCTGCTATATTCTTAATTGAGTCAGCCGTGAATTTTACATAGTATTCTTTTCCGTCATCATCACGTCTGTAAATTGGTTTTTCTGCCATCATAGCAAACCCACTTACAATTCTTTTATCTTCACTTATTACCTTAAAATTACGCTTATCACTAAACGCCATAAAGTCGCTTTCTATTGCTGGGGAATCTACTAAAGCGATTTGAAAATCTAACTCTGTACCCTCGGTTAATTCTAATTCTATTACGTCCATAAAATAATAATGTAATTTTATTTTGATTTTAAATAAATTGTGTTATCTTTGGTTTTAATTATAACACCAAAATATGTTGCGTTTTAATGCAACTTATTGGCTGTTATCGAACGTTTTAATGTTCGTTTTTTTTATTAAAAAGTTTGGTTATTAATAAAAGTTGTTTAACTTTGTAAAACATTAGACCTTCGAAATTTAATGTATAAAAAATTAAGTTTATTCTTTTTAAGTTTTAAACCCACCCTATTAATTTAGAGTGGGTTTTTTATTATATTGTTGCTTGTTGCTCTATTACACTAACGTTATTTTGTACGCTTGTAATATCACTCTCTAATACTACTACTTGCGTAGGTGGTTCGTTTAATATTGTTGACCCGTTTCTGTTTGTGTTAATACTTGGCGCATCTTGAGCGTTATCACCGCCTAAGCTATCCGCAACGTCTGAACCCGTGCCATTATCAAAACTTGGTAAGGGTGCGCTTAATATTTTACTTGCACTTGCAACATTAGCCAACACCGCACCTACTCCCGAAATAATAGCTGGTATATTACCAGGGAAAGGAACACCAGCACCACTAGCAACCGCCTTTGCTATCGCTCTAGCCGTATCTATTGCAATCTCCGCTACTGCTATCGCTCTCTTTTGCTTCTCGTCATTTATTAACCGTTTCTTTTCTGCCTTACTTAGTTTCTCGCCCGCTTTTTGTTTTTCTTTTATTCGTTCTATTTCTTTACGGTTTCCTAGCTCTTGGATAGTACCAATAATATTTAGAACATCTTTAGCGGATTCAATTACTTGTTCCGCTTGAGCTTGTAAGGCTTCCTGTTTTTCTAAATCTTTAGCTTTTTGTAATTCTTCTTTTTCTTTTTCTAAAGCCTTTCTTTCCTCTTCAAACTTGGCGTTAATCTCGTCTATATTGGTTTGCCTTGCTTCTTCTAGAATAGCCGTATCTTCTCCGTACTGTTGAGCCATCTCAATAAGTCTATTATACTTATCTTGTACGGCGTTTAATTCTCTGTCTTGTGCGCTTAATTGACTGTCTAAAAATTCGTTTTCTATCTTTTCTTTTTCAGCTAATAAACGTTCTTTTTGTTTTCGTTCCTCTTCTAAAAGTCTTTCTGTTTCCTTTTCTTTTTTCTCTATTGTTTCGTCCGTTGCCTTGTCTTCCTCTTGTGCGTTCTTTTCTCTGTTCTCACGCTTTAAGGCTATTATTTGAGTTTCAGCGTCAAAGATAGCGTCTTTATATTTTTGTTGACCCGCTAACGCTTTATCTTGAATTGCTAACAAATCAACACCTTGCTTTTTAGCTTGTTCTATAAATTCTTCCTCCGATAGTCCGTTAATCTCTGCAAGTGCTTTATAGTGGTCTATACCAGCTTGTAAAAGTAAATTATAACTATCTAGCTTGGCTTGTTGTTCGTCTTTTATATCTTGTAGCTTAGCCAATTTTAAAGCAAAAGAACTCTTACCCTCTGCGTCTAATCTTTCAATATCTCTATCAAATTGGGTTTGCCTTTCTGCGTGCGCTTCTGCTTCAATCTTACGTAAGTCTTTAATCTCTTTTTTACGTGTCTTATACGCTTTGGTTTGCTCCCGTGTTTGCTCTTGTTGTTTCTCTTTTAGGTTTTCAGATTCATATGCTAACGCTTGGTAAGCTAATATTAACCAACCGATAGGCCCAAGTAAAATTAATATTACTTTACCCATATCACTAAACCCGTCTTTCATGTTGGTTAACTCATCATAAAGCAATACAAAAGCACCAATTAATAAACCAACTCCAGCAATAATAATTCCTATTGGGTTTGCGTTCATAGCTAAATTAAGTAACCATTGACCCGCCGTTACCAATTTAGTAACCGCCATACGTAAATACATACCAGCCACCGCATCTTTGTTTAATGCGTTAGCCGTTGCTTGTACTCCGTTCATTATACCTTGTACGGCAATAACGTTTTGAATAGCTTTTTGCACCTCTTCCGATTCCGCACCAAATAAAGCCATTGCACCTTGTGACGCTTGGAACGCCCCGCCAATAGCTTGACCCGCACCAATTAAACCGTCTAAACCTTTAGTATCAGAAGCCAATAATTTTACTTGTGCATCAACATCTTTGATTTTATCCTCCATTGCAGACGCTTCTTGCGCCATTCTAAGGAATTCGGGGTCGCTATCATCAAGTAAGACCATTGCATCCTTTAACTGTCTTAATTGTGTCTTTAGTGATGCTGTGCTTTTTTCGGCTTTTTCGTTATTATCGTCTATCTTATCCCCAGTCTTATCCGCCTCATCTCCTACAGCTTTGATGGCTTTTTTTACGTCACCTAACGTTTCCTCTGCTTGACCTGCTTCTATACCTACTTTTACTACTGCTTCTTGTGCCATTAGTTAACTTTTTTAAATCCGTTTCTCAATTGATAATCTACTAAATCCTGTGGTGTCATCTCGTAGTAATTAGGGGCGTTAATAACTTTGGCTACAACCTCACTACAATACATTTTTTTACTTTCCTTTTCTCCTTTATTATTCCAAACTTTTAAGTTAGATTTAAAGGTATTGTTAACCCACAACTTAATTAATTTAATAGGTTGTCTAACAAGTAAACTATAAAAGTCATAGGGTGTTGTGCCTATGTATTTATAGATATTATCTATTATATCGTTTTTGTCTAAGTCTTTACTTCTAAGTAATAGATATTTATAACCGTAATCTTTTTGCCAAGTATTAAAAGACCGTATTTGAAAGCCGTCTTTTTGCGCATCCGCTACCATTAACTTATTACCTATCCTTATAAATATAGCCGTGTGACTAAACTCTGACTTTGTTAGTTTGCCAATTAGTCTACTTATTATTTTTTTTCTAGTATAACAATTTGCTATATCCCCAGTCTCTATTCTCATATAAATAAAGTATTTATTAAAGTGTGTAAATGTTCTACATCTGTTGGGGTAACTCCATTAACGCTTGTTACTGGCATCATCCCCTCTGTACCTACTAAGTTTAAACTCCACTCTCTACCCGTGTCCATTATTAATTTAAGGTGTTCTATCGGCTCGTCATTATGCCAAACTTCAATTAATTCAGAACGTTTAAATGTTGCACCCTTTGCTTGAATGTCTGGTAAAGATTCCAAATCATTAAATAGAACGTCTATTGTTGTCGCTGTGTTTGTTACTGTTAAATAAGTTGCCATAATTTATTATATTAATTCTCTCCAATTTATTGCACCTAAAACATCTAAGTTACTAGATAACGGTCTAACCGCAAAAACTAATTCGTCTGATGTTCCGTCTATTAACGCTCCTAGTCTTATTGCGTTCTCTATGCTTGTAGCGTCACCCCTATTACCCTCAACGTAACCACTATCTAAAACAGTACCGCCCGTTATAGTTTCACCCGCCCCGACCGAATGTTGTAGACTTGAATTAGTAACCGCCGAATAAGTCAAAGGTGCGGAGAAAGTAGGGTTTAAGACCACATTCCATAAATAATCGTCATTAGTTCTGGATAATGTGTTAAAATTTAGTATATCGACCAACGTACCTAAATTTGCGGGATTTAATCTTATTGAATGTAATACGTAATTGTTTGCCGTACTGTTTGCGTTTATGTGTGTTATACCATTGTTTACACTTAAAACTTTCCCTAATGCGTTAATACTACCCTCACTATTTACACTCGCACAAATAAAGTCAAACGAACTGCTACCTGCCCCCGTTTGTCTTACTTCCCACCTTAAAGGCTGATTAGGGCTAAGCATATAAACGCCCGCTGTAACGTTTGCGTGGTTTGATTCGTGAACGTACATAATTAAACCGTTAACCACTACACCCCAACGAACACGGCCAACACCTAACCACTCAAAATCTATTATAAAAATAGTGTTTAAGGAAAAATCTAAAGTTATCCCACTCTTACCCGTTCCGTCCATCTTATCAAGATTCCAATCTTCTTGTAATACTTGACTTAATAATGTGCCACGCTTCCAAATGTTTATAGATACTTTGCCAGCACTCTCAAAGAATAAACCATCATAACCCGTGAAAGGTGCGACTAATCCCGAACTATAATAACCTAACTTTTTACTAACGTTTGTTTCTCCTTGAAAGTTATTACAAGTCATAAAAATCAATTGAGATTTACCCGATTGATAGTTAAATCTTTGTTTAGTTTGTGCTATTACATAATCTCCAGTTGTTGCGGTTGTTATTGTACTGCTTGACTCTGTAGAGTCGTGTGCTATTGTTCCAGTTCCGTTAGTTACATTATCAATAAATAACGGTAAGGCATCATAAATTTGTTTAGCGTCAAATTGAGTAGTTAACTCTGAAACTCTAGCACGTCCAAACGCATCAATGTTTCCCGTATCTTGCCATTGGATATTTACATCTTCAAAGTAGCTCATTATATTATCTTATAGGTTGTGTTATCTTCATCATAGACCACTGTCATAGATGTATTTTTATATTGTATTTCTTTTGTTGTTTCCCCATCTATTAAATCGGTACTCGTTACGAATAGTTTAAATTTCTTATCTGTCTTTTTTATATTCCATTGTCTGCCGTCAGCTTGTGAAGTTGGTAATGTTATAGTAACATCTGCCAAACTTGTATCTACTAGGTAAGTTCTATAATCTGTTGTTACAGTTTGTGATGTACTAACATCTATTACCGCTTGACTACCTCCACCACTAACATCCGTTACTTTATCGTTGTTAATGTAGGTCACGTCACTCTCAAATATTTCTAAACCGTTAGTGTTAATCAAAGTTACATTTTCAACACCCGCACCGATAAAATTATTATCACTATTAACTAACCTTACGTTTTTAGTGTTGGCGCTTACCGTGTTATTATCTCCTAATATCTCAATATCCTTTGAGGTTCTATTAACGTAATTATTTGACCCGCTTACCTTAGTTGTAAAGTTGTTAAAACTGTTCCCGTCCTTTTGGTTAAATTGGGCTTTGTTTTTAACTGGTATTTGTTCGCTATCATCTATAATATCACTACTTCTCGGTAGCGTTGCAACGTCACCAATAACCGCAATAATTACGCTCTCAAATGTTGTCAACTTAACTTCTTTTTGAAATTCACATTTCACTAAACTGCTATCCGTTGGGTTGTAGTTACTAATTTTCATTAGTCGCCAATAAGCGTTATTGTGGTAAAATAAATCTCTAAAAGATAAATTATAAATATCTGTTGGCGTTAATCTAAAATACCCCTCAAATACTTTACCGTTAGGGTCAATAATCCCCTCAATCATATCCTTGTAATAGATATTATAAAGATTGTTATTAGTTACCGTTATCGGCTCTATATTGTCGTCATAGTAAACCTCTTTAACTAAACCAAAATTAGTATCGTAAGTAGGGTTAAAAGGGTCGTCAAAGTGTCCAAAATAAGGGTACTCATAATTATTTTGAGGAACTACCGCCGTTGACCAGTCTAATTTCCAAGGGTTTAATAAATTCCCTCCTGCTGGATTACCTTTTAAACCACCGTAGTATAATATCCGTCTATTAAACTTTGTCGGGATTGGTTGGTCTTGGTCATCTAATTTAATGATTCTTGGGATAACTATTTCACCGTTTGGCTCTCCTACTATTGGAGTAGGACTTAAAGTTAATTCAGTTTTATATGTTCCTTTTAAAAAATCATTTAAGGCAGTTACTTCTCTATATCCGTAAACCTCTTGCCATTGCTCTAAATACGTACTATTATAGTAGTCCTTATCTTCTTTATAACTAAATGAATAAACAAGGTTTTTAAGTTTACCTGTTGGAGTAATTGTGAAAGGTTTATTTATTGCGTGTTTCTCGCTCCAATCATTTACCTTACTTGTTAAATAATAATCGTTATAAGGTTCTATTATAAAGTTATTTGTATTAAGTGGGTCTGGTTGTACTTGTAAATTATACCTCTTAATTATATCTTTTAAAAAATCAGTTTGTAAGTAGTTTTGTGGAATGGCTTTATTTAAGTCAAAAGTTTCTCCATATCCTACTGTTGAGTTTACTGCTATATTACTAAACCCACCAACCGAAATATTAAGGTAACAAGTACCGTCATAATTAACACCGATAGAATTTTGAAACATTGCGCCAAACGCTTTATAAATAGCAGCGAAAGAAACTGTTAACGTATCTCCAGCTAATAAGTTAACGTTATTAATGTTTAAATTGTATCTATTAATTGGTGATTGAGTACGCCCCGCAGATAAACCACCAAGACCACCACTAGCCGTCTGTCTATGTGTAGCGATTCCACTTACTGGAGGTGTTATTGTATCTCTTGCACCAACCGCTAAACCAAATGGACTTAAATAAAAGTCTATCATGTCTAAGGTTGTAGTACCGTTTTTAATAACTTTTAAATAACCCCTAATCTCTGAGCTAACGGTTAAGTTTGCTAATAGGTCATTAGGTACAAATGTGGCATCTATATCTACTATTACGTTTAAGTTATATTGTCCGTTATTTCCAACTGTATAAACTCCCGTTGTATTGTTATACAATCCGCTCGGGTCGTCTACATCATTAGTCATTACGATAGTTTCGTTTGTCGGGTCGCTATCTTCTGGAATGGCTAAACTTTGAGTCGTGCCAGTATCTAAAAATATAGGTGTATTAACGCTAAATTGACGTGCTAAAATGTCGTCCTCTGTCATTGCGTAGATACTTGGGTCACTTGGTATAACCTCCCTTTTAAATCTTTCACTATCTATAAACGCACTTGTATAAGTAAATCCGTGTTGTTCAAATATCTTATCCCAATACTCTTTGGCGTAAATAGCTGGAGATAACCCACCGACTTGGTAAGTTATTTGGTCGGTAGTATAACCGTAATCAATTAACGGATAAATATAACCTTTACCCAACTCAAAAGGAACTGGGATTCCATTCTCTAATATTTGAAAATCCCAACTTTGCTCTATTGCTTCTTTTACTAAAGGGTGGTCATATTCGCTTAAATCTAAATCTGTTAAATACTTACCTTTAGCCTTACTAAATAAATTGGCGGTATTACCGAATAAAACTATATTGTAGTCTATATCATTGTTATCTGTTGTGGATATGTTTTTAAGTTGGGCGTAACCCTCCATTATTAACATACCATCAACAAGATAATACATATCTATTTTCTTCGATGTGTCAAAACTTCCGTCCGTTAGATTAATATCATACACCGCACCAAACAATTTATTAGCTACCTTACTGTTTGGTATAGTAACCGTTTTAGAATAGGTAGACTTACGTTTATCGGGTTGGCTAATATCCGCAACCGAGAACGTCAAAGACGGGTTTAAACTATCCTTTAAAGGTACTTGTGTATTATTTAAAAATAGTTGTTCTTTCATTTATCTACGTTGTCGGTAATTGTTATTTGATAATGTAATAATTATATTAATATTGAATAGTTTATCTACCTTAGTCGTTTTAATTTGATAGGTATTTGCTTGTATTTCTGCAACCGATATTAAATTCACCGTACCTTTACCGTCATCTACGTACTCTTCCAAGTAAATCTCTGGACTTGTCAATAATTCCTCCAACCAAACACTTTGTTCTTCTGTTATCCAATTAGCGTTTAACTCTATTTGGTCGGTAGATTTAATATGGTAGTTTACATTTGTTCTATCTGACTTATCAAAATTCAATTGCCCGCTTGCGTCTATTCGGTTAGGGTTAAATTTAAAACTCTTCTTTTGTATATTAACCGTTTCTTTACTTACTAAATCAAAGTTAAACGTGTCAAACGCCCCCAATTCATTTTGAAAGTGTAGCCTACGGATAGGGTAGTTACATTGCTCTTTCATAGTGAATGTAAGTAAATCACTTAACCCACTTAACCCAGCATCTAAAATTTGACAAGTATAATAACTAACTGTATTATCAATTATGGGTTGCGAACCTAATACAAGACCGCTTGTAACATTATTTAAGTTCTTTGGTGCTGTTGCTACACTTAAATATTTTGCGCCAGTTATACCAGTACTTAATAGATTTTGTATTTGATAAGTATCAATTAACACTCCAGAACTATCATAGGTCTTAACCTCTAAATACTCTAAGTCTGTTGCCGTGTCAGAGATAATGCCGTTATAACCTACATTGTTTAACGCTACCGTATTAGTAAATTGATTAGTTAACCAATTATCTCTATAGTCACTAAAGTTATAATTAACCCATTCGTTAAACTTTAAGGATGCGTTCCAAATGTATTTATCTGCTCCTATTGTTTCGTCTGGATAAACCACTATAGGGTCGTTAGCAGTCAATCTATATTCCTCACCATAACTAATATAATACTTTTTAATCCCCTCATCCATAAATTGAAAAGCACCCGTTAAGGATAAATAGTCTTTTAATATGTATGACTTAACGTAAGACTCTAATATATTATTAAATCCCTTAATGCCGTAGTTGTTGCCTGTTATCGGTTCTGGTGCTACCTTAAAGCGTGTAAACCCCGCCACACCATCTACATATAAATCAAATACAAATTTAAAATCTATCTCACCTACATTAGTAGAACTTGCTACAGTGTTTATTTCATTATACGCTGGACTATACTCTGGTATATCTTGCTCAATTGTTATTGCCATTCTCTATATTTTCTTTTAAAATTATTTCTACTGTACCCGCTCCCGCTACTTCCAATCTCCTACTAAGTTCGTCTAACCATTCATCAGTCATTACCTTAGAATAAAAGTAGCTTGGCGTTAATCCTTTTCTAAATACACTTTCACGAACTGCGAACGGGTTTAATCCTTTTACTCTAGACCATAAATCAAAATGTTTTGCGCTTGGTTTAAATCCTTGCTTATAACTAAATGGGCTATTTGGTGCAACGTTTGGGAATGTACCCCCCTTTGTTTTGTTTTCGCCCCCTACTCCTTGGACTCCTTGGTCTATGTATTTGTAGTAATCTTCCGCTACTATTGTTACACTTATACCGTTCTCCGTTTGTTGTATTGGATAGGCTTCTATTGATTGCGTTAACTTACCACTTGTTCCGCTAGAGTTTTCTATTGCTAAAGATTCCTTTAACTTCTTAATAGTTTCATTACTCCATTGGTCTAGAGTTGCCTCTAATGGATTCTGACCTTGCCCCGTGGACGTTAATAAGCTGTCATCAATAGCCATTCTTCATCTTGTTTAATTGTTGTTGTCTTTCTATTTCTGCGTTTTTATCTTTATAATACAAACACCAGTAAAGAAACTCCCCTACTGGCATATCATAATAATTCTGTGCTAAGTGTGGCATACCGTTAGTTAAGCCATCTATTGTTATTGTCCATCCCCACTTACTAAATCCGCTTTTATTTCGTCTAACTTGCTCGTCATCTTCTTCATCTGTTCGCTCAAATAATCTGGCATACTTTCCGTTAAGTTTCTTGAGAGATTCAAAAAAAAAACGGCAATAGGATAAGCTACACTGATAGGCATATCTTTAAAATGTTCTATCCTTTCGCTCACTTCATGTTGCTTAAACTCGTAAGGCCTCCAACCTTTTACAGTTAGTTTAACGGGTTTACACATATTAAACAAGTTAAGGTGTAGATTCTTAATAGGGTCTTCTTTAATCCCGTTCATAATACCAATATAACCACCCGCTTTAATTCTGTCTGCGTGGATATTAAATTCATATCTAATCCCGTTAGACTTCCAAAACCTATGTATCTTTGTAGGTAGAGGTGTTCTTAAAAATGCTTGTATTTGCCTAGTTTCTTCTATCGTTGTAAACTCTGCCTCTTTATCTGTGATACCTTTAATAATAGACACTTGTAAGATAGTGTTATCAACTATCTCCTCATCTGTCATCCCCTCCGTTTTTAATGTTGGGTAAAGTTTACTGTATTGCTCTACGGTTATTTCGTTCCACGTCATAAAATAATAATGTAATTATAATTTAATTAATTTTTAACTATTCATACGTAAATTCACTTACTTTTACACCTATTGTTTTCACTCTGTTTTATTGCTAAATATTTATTGTACATACGTATTTTGTTAACTTTATATTCAGTAAATGTAGGTATTTTAATATCCTTGAATCCGTAATACAAACTACAATTACCTATAACTAAATCAGGCTCTCTATATCCTAAAGGTTGTTTAACTGTGTGTATTTTTGGAGTGTGTTTAGTAGCAAGTCTATTAATAACCTCATTCAACCAATCGTCTATCGTTACTTTCATATTTATTTGTTTTTAATTTTTAACTCTTCACCAGTCAAAGCAAAGTAAAGGTTTTGTAATTGGTGGACGTGTTTTATATCTCTATCTAATACATAATCTTCACCGCTATAATAATCACCTATTGAAATATTCATATCCCAATTTGAAACTGATAATTTTTCAACAGTATTACATTTAGTTATATTTATACCGTAATCCTTAACGGGAATACCCTCATTAAAATACAAGTCTAAAAATTCAAACCCAAACTTTAACAACCATTCCTCAGTTAGTGGTATTGGTTCACAAAAATCTACATCAAACCAAGTGCCGTTATCATCAAACACACCTCCTAAATTTAATGCTCTTACTTCTATTTGGTAATAATCAATATCATAAACAAAATTACCAATTCTCAAATCACTTGCTTTCATATCTCTTATTATAAATTTCTAATGCCTTATCAATTGCTTTTTGTCTTGTTTGGTGTCTTGGGTTCCATGCTTTTATTATAACATTATCTTCACCATTATACCAAATAGAAATATTATGATTTTCTAATATGTATATCTCAATCCCCACACTATCAAACCAATCAACTATGACTCCGTATTGCATTGAGGGTGGTAAGTCGTTAAAAACATCATTCACAGTTATTTCTGTTTCGCAACCATCATAGCCACAACCAAAACCATAAACACCCCAATCAGTATCAATTCTTTTGCTTAAT
>Ga0193960_1000331_pt1 | contig 19788 bp, 6 predicted proteins | sample FB_3_MG_FD_140338 | JGI IMG/M metagenome (GOLD analysis project Ga0193960, IMG submission 140338) | Microbial mat bacterial communities from the Broadkill River, Lewes, Delaware, United States - FB_3_MG | ecosystem: Environmental > Aquatic > Freshwater > River > Microbial mats | place: USA... | reverse complement strand
AGAAAATGACATTTTTTTGAAAACAAGACTTGCCAACTCGAAAAATCGCCCTTAATATACGCGCCACTTGCTTCAGGACTATAGCTCAGTTGGTTAGAGCGCTACCTTGACATGGTAGAGGTCCCCAGTTCGAATCTGGGTAGTCCTACCAAGAATTCCTTTAAAAACAGTCGCTTACAAGCGGCTGTTTTTGTTTGTGCCTTCTGTTGACGATTCATTGACGATAGACAGTAGTTGTAGCCCGACGGATGTTTTTAGACAGTTGGCTGTTTGTTCTTAGACAGTTTTTGGTCAAAAATCATTCAAGCATCGCTACAACCCATATGGTTTCTGATGCTTTCCCACCAAATTTTGTTCAATCCCGTTTGTTTCCAGATTTAACCTCTATCTAAGATCATCTGTCTGGTTACAATTCGCCCCCTTGGCCGGGTCGAAGATTTGAGCCAGAGACTACTCAACCGCTTGAAAACAGGGGCACTCAATGTTTTCGCCGTTCCAGCGAAACAGAACATGCGTAACTGGCGCATACACCGTTTTAACACCTCCAAAGTAACGGCTGTCATGGCTGTGTAACGCATTATCCCCCAGAACATACCAAGGCTTATCCGGGTTACGGTAAACCCCTTGTGGCCAGGGAGCCAAACGCTTCACCAGCCAGATTGGGTTATTCTCTGAAGGGTGTTTGAATACCACCACCTCACCCATTTGAGGTGATTTGGTTTGGTAACGATGGGTGTCCACCAAAATAAACTGGCCGGGGAGTAATGTTGGCGCCATCGAGTTGCTGGGGACGAAGAAGATGTCGATGCCGAGTAGTGTTGCCTTGTAGTGCCAGAGTCCAACTAAAATACATATAAAGCACAATAACATCGCAGTGTAGCTAAAGATTCGACAAACCATAGTTTCCATATATCACCACCAGTATAGAGCCAATATTGTCAGGCACCTCCCAACTACAATCCGTAACGTATCGATAAAACCACCTAAATGCTGCAGTCTCCCTTCGGTATGATTATATAGTCCAAGCACCTTCTACTTCTATTCGCCCGGACTTAACATCTTCCCAGATTTCTTTAAATTCCTGCACATAAGGGTACTCATCCAGCAACTTCCTTAGCTGCAATACAGCTCCTGCTCGACCCGAGCAATCATCTGAAGAGGTATTAAAATGCTGAATGCAATACAAAGCTTCCCTATAGTTATGAAGATTCATTTCAAACGGGTCATTTCGGAGTGAATCAAGGAACTCCTGTTCTGCAAATTCATCGAACCCTTTAAACCCCCAATCAATAACATCGAAATAACGAAAAAGGCGCGTCTGGACTAGAGGAGAATCAATCTCCGAAAGCAACCACCTCCGGAAGTATAAAAAACCCACATAATCCCGATATTCAGTTAGTGTTGCTGGACCTCTTTCTCCACCAATCCATTTTATATCTGCTTTCATTGCCATAACTCGCTCCTCATACAAACTGTAGTTAGCAAGCCAAGCACGTAGTATCAAAATGTTTTTCTCGCCACAATACACACCTTCATACTTATCCAGAGAAAGCCCTGGCGCAACCAGGCTCCTGAATTCAGCTCTTAGAAAATTATCGAAACTCGTCAAGTCATTATAAACTATCAAATCACTTTTTATATAATCTGCACACAAGTGGTTTAAATACGCCTGATCTTCAGTAGGGTGAAGCCATAAAAAAACAAACAGATCGACGTGCCGATCACGCACCCCCTCATCCCAATTTTTATATTTTTCCCAGTTTGGCATTTTTCCCTTCAGAAAATACTGTTTAATCACATTAAGTTCTGATTTACGCCGGTCTGGGGCCAACATGCGTTTAATGGCCGGCCACTGTGCTTCGCGTTGCTCCTTCCATTCTGGGTCTTTTATTTTCCAGTCACTGGTGTCTATTTTTGAAAGATCCATGATGTTTCCTTATGGTATAGCTGCAAATTGTATTCTTATCTGATCAGCAAGATCTGAACCGACTGCCTCCAAAACACGAGAAAAGTATGATCGAGTATTACCCATTTTCACCCAATCACTGACTTTTCTTGAGCAATCAGCCTGTTTGGTCGTCATGGGGCCAACAACCGATGTGTTAGGTGCGAAATTATACTGGAGACTTTCCCTCTCAAAACCTTTTGGCAGCCCGCAAAGCTTATTACGAGTCTTTACAATATCTTGTAAAGAAGGCCCTCGGTTCTGTGCACTGGCCGTCGATGATCCAAAGTCCTGATAGTACCAAACAAGATTTTCATTCGGAGATATAGGCTTACCACTGTTATCCTTCCCAAGAATTTCTTTCTTATAAACGGAATTGGAAGTTATAAAATCCTTATTCAGTCGATAATCATGAAAAAACTCTCTCCGATTGCTATTTTTTCTAACCAATACTCCGGAGTTTGTACTTACAGCACTACTGATTGAGCTGGCTGAATAGGACTTAAGTTCTACCCAGGTTTCTTTCCCTTCACTATCTTTAAGTACAATATCGACCTGTCTATTATATTTAAAACTCCCGGTCAATGCTGAATTTTTGATATAGTTAGCCCCTCGGCGAGCGTCAATACCGACAATCTGATAGCCGCCGCCATCTGGAACATTATTAGGAAGAGAGCCTGAAATTTGATTTAGTGCGTGGTAATAGGCCGTCATGACCACTTGATAAACTGCTCCGTTACGGTTACTTGCTCCTTTTGAGAACACATTACTCAGCAAGCTCTTATATTGGCTATCACTTCTTAAATTAAGTCTTTCACTATCGTATTCCTCGGCCAGATACAAGAGACAAAACAACACAAGCCAACGATTAATACGCCAGTCCTTGCTATACCTAATAAAGGATCTAATTCTATTCGCACCTATTCTTAGCAGTAATTGTACAGACGCCCCACCCGATAAAAGTATTTTTCTTAAATCATCATTTTTAAGGACAACTCCCAGTGACTTTGTTATTTGAGACCGTTGCCCTGCAGGGATAACCAAGCGAAGTTTTTTAATTTCCTTAATTACTCCAGCCAACAACTGTCTTTGTACTGAACTTAATGCATGACTATCAGCAACAACACTAGGCAATGGATTCGATAATATTTCGCTCCTGATATTAGCTTCGTTAAACACAATATCTTCTTCACTAGTTTCTTTGCCAAGTTCAGCTAGATATTCAATCCAAACCCAAAGATCATCTTCACTCTCAATCGTGTCTAAAATAAACTCAAATACTTTAGGTTCTTCATATAAAATTACCGCCACTTCAATAAACGGCACTAAATCACCCAATTTTTTAGTATCGCCACTTAATGCTTTTTTGACCGCGGTCCCAATCACACCTGCAAAGTATTTAGATGCCGGAAAACGCTTCATAAAATCGACCATTTTCTTGGCCGGGCCTAACAAGGGCTTAAGTGGTTTGGCGATTGGCAGTACTGTGGCTGCCCCTATTGAGGCAAAGGCTAATGTCGCTGCATCGAAATTTTTCCAGTCACGCTGAGCCAAATACACCAATTGTTCACCGATGGTGATGAAATCTTCGTAAGGAATCAGATATCCAACCGCATCAACAACACCATCCCATATACTGTCCCATCCCCACGCGTGGGCCGTTGGTACTAACCCGGACAAAGGATTAGGCTGATATTGAACCGTCGATGCAGTGGAGGCCCCTATCGTAGATCGGTATCTTTTACTGAGTTCCTGATAGCCGTAACTACTCATTAACGACACGTAATTCTTTTTACCACCAGCCGTTATAGCTAGCCTCAGAGTTTTAAGCTGGCTCCCAGCTCTGACCTTACCAAGATTTCCAAGACTTTTGATGGTAAGCGTTTTCTCTCCTTTATTAACCGATACGGATGTACTGCCACCATCAAATGCCACCAGAGGCTGAGAGGCCCAGTTGTATACCCGAAACCCCCGAAGTACCGACTGTGCTCCACCCAGTTCAATATGCTCTTTATTGTCGTAAATCAGATCACCGGATATCGCTGTCTGAGTTACTTTTCCATCTACGTACAACTCCAGACGCCCATGCTGTATGCGGGTCGCAATGGAGTGCCATTCTCCACTTGTGACTGCCTCAGACATGACACTAAACATACCATCCGTAGTTTGTACCGAATATTCCAGCTTGCCGCCTTCGGTATACTTCAACCTCTGAAATGAGTCTGTACGGCTAATGATGTCCCCAGCGCTTAAAATCTTGGCATCAATGCGCATACCAAGGTTATCGATCAGATGTGTTGAGGGGTCTTTGTCAATAACAATTCGGCTGCTAGCGAACAAGGATGCACTTTGTCCAGCTCCCAATGGATGATCTCGAACCAAGGTGACATCTTGTGGCATTCCTTTAACCAGCAGATGTTCGTCTGTAAACTCGCCGTCATCGTCAAAACCAGCCAATGAAAAAGCCATCAACGGTTCCAGATTCGGGTCTGCCATATCACCTAATACAACATTGGTTGCTTCACTAATATTAATATCGACAGGAGCACTGGTTTTGTATGGTGACGATATGGAGGTTCCGTAATAGTCAAAAGTAATCTCACCATCAGACGTTTGATCAGCCACCAAAACCGTATTTTTAGCATTCATGCCGCCACCAGAAGGCATGGTCACTTCATAGTCCATTGTTGTGCCGCCCGCGTATCCTACCTGGGCACTCCAATTCCCTGAGTCTGGATTCAAACCTGCACGAAAAGTAACGACAGCCTCACCATTACCATTGGTGGTCACGATATTCTCAGCTAATCCACCTGCCGTAGAGGTAAATAAAACAGGGACACCACTCACCGGGCTTCCATTCGCAGTCACCATGGCAGTGAGTTGAGTCGATTGAAGTGGATTAAGCTGGGAATGGGTCGCGATTAACTCAACGTCCAGTCCACCAATACTGACGATCGTTTCTTGACACACATCGACAACACAGATTTCAACCTTGGCGCTATCAGCCGCGTATTCACCTCCAGTGAGCACCAGAGTCGCTACTCCGTTGGTTGTTTGCAGCTCAGAAGATACTTCCAACAAACTGCTGTCAAAATTAATACTCAATGGCGTGCCATCTTCTACCAGGTTGCCATACTGATCTGTGGCAACGACATCAATGGTGACTTCCTTTTGTTGGAATGCGATTGCCTGACCCGTCTGACTCAGAGTTATATGTTTTGGCTCACCGGCAAGAACCTGCACCGTTTTCCACTTAGCTTCGGAATCAGAGTCGCGGGATGAAACAGATACAGATGCTGATACTCCTTTTGTTGTGGGCATCGTGAGAATATTGTCGAAGATTGCTGTCTCTGAATCAGTCTGGGAACTACTTGCCATGCTTCCACTTCCTTCGACAATCCATTCTACGGTCACTGGCTCTTTGGCGCTCTGTGGTTTATAGGCATACCCTGGAATCGACGCTCTCAACTTTACGGTCGGATCATCAGCTGTTACATACCAAATTTCATCCGTTTGGTTTTCATATCCCAGCAAGATGGATTCAACCTGAAGAAAGTCGTACGCCCACTGCCACAAGATATTCGCTGAATCGGTATTCGTGTAAAGCGATACACTTAGCAAATCATCTCCAGTCAACCCCATCAATGCTGTAGGGTCGCTGAATTCCAGACTGCCGTTCTCGGTAACGGATACCTCGGTTTCGTTACCACCCACATTCAAAATCAGAGTTTGATTTTCACTCTGATACCGTTGCAATCCATCGTTATCGCTTCCGTACAACTTATAAAGAATTTCCAGTGTGCTTTCAGAGCCGAGGGCTACGGCTTCGTCCTCCAAGAGATTGACGGTTTCTACGTTGCCTTCATCGTCGGTCTCGTTCACGTTAATTGCAGTGACGTCAAGATCGTAGACACTGAATTGGTATTCTGGCCGGGCTATCCAATTGTAAATAGGGTCAGGGTCATCAAGCGTGTCGGGATCAACATCTGTTTGTTCGCCAGACGCTTGCTTTTCACGCAAGGATTTCTTGTACAGTCCGAATGCTTGTTCTTGTATCAGGCTGCTGCTTTCGTCAAATACAGGAACTTTTACAGGCACAAAGAACTTAGGGCGCCAAGCATTCTCTTCCACGCCTTGCAAATCGCTTCCATCCAAGCCTCGACTTTGTTGACCCAATGCGAAATCCTGGAACTCACCGTAGGGCACACCAAAAGCTTGTACATAGAAGTGCTGATTAGCTGCTGTGTCATTACCAGGCAGGCGAATTACCTGGGCATGTTTGCCGGGCTCGATCTTGAAGCGGGCTGTACCCACCTGGCTGGCATCTGACAGAGAACTGTCGCTGGTGCTGTAAGCAATACGGCCTGTGTATCCGTAGTCCTGCAGCGCAGTCGGAATCGCGGTTCCATCCGGGGCAGTCCAGTCGGTGTACATCTGTATGATAGTATCGTCGGCTTCACCGGCACCTTCATAACCAACCAGATACTCTGCAGTTTCACCCTTATTGTTACCTGCTTCTATGTCGTATTTGCGCTCTGCCCAAACCTTCAGATTCGGCGGATACATCCGAATGGGTTCAACCAATGTGTCCAGTGTGGCACCCGCGAGTTGATCCGTCAGAACCCTTTGATATCCCATGTACCCAGTGACACGATTAATGGCATATATGAGTAAGGTTTCACCGGGTTTTACCAGGTCGCTGTCGATACTATGGAACTGTGGAGCAATATTACCCTTGGCCTGCCATTCAGAGAAGTTTGCAACATTTACGGCACCAGCACTGCTGGTGTACGAAACATCATCCCCGCCTCGCATCAGCATCCGGTAGCGTGTGAGCAGCCGCTGATTGGAGCTGACGATTTCTCCGGTGCCACCAAGTATGTGGTCGTATTCGGGAGTCCCTCCCGAAGGGTCTTCTCCCATGTATACAGCAGCCGATTCACTGTCTTTCAGCCCTTGGCGCATCATCACGAGGTCGCCGGTAGACTCACGTATAATGAATACATCAGTGTCTTGAAAGCTGGCACGATCCATTTTAGTCACACGCAGAGTGCGGTTATCGACGCCGGTCCCCTGCTGATCAATCACTCTGGTAATATCGGGTTGGCAACCATCAGCCTGCAGCTCTTCTTCAGAGCCAGAACCACACAAATCAGGATTCGCTCTACCAGAACTGAGGTAAACACCCTGTACACTGGCCTTATCACATTTATCACTCGCATCACTCGGTTTAAACAGGTTAGAGCCAGTCAATGTGCCGCAGACACTGCGGTCAAAAGAGCCATCAAGATCAAAATCGTAGCGGGTTTGTACAATATTTTCGAATTCACTGGGCATCGCCATTTCGTACTTGAGCGCATCACTCAAGGTAACACCCGGAATCACGATATCCCCCGTGATGATATTAACATCTACTTGAAAGTCCAGGCGGACTGGCGAAGTAGAGTTAGCCGGTATGCCAACAACAGCCACTCCGTTACACGCGAATGGGAAATACCGACCAAGATACTTCCAATATGGTCGACGTACTTCAGGGTTCATGTGCGTTGTCGGGATTTTAGCGTCAATAAACACATTGGTTTGGTAGTAAAACAAGGGGCAAGGAGTCCCCATCACGACCATTTTATATTCTCCGTTCTGGTCAGTGATCGCACCACCTCGGTATCCCATAGGGGCTTCCATTGGAAGATATGGAATGGGATTGGTCAGTTTCAGAGATGTCTGTTCAATAGAGGCATCTCCAGACAGTAGAAGCGATGTGGAATATAGTCTATCTCCAGTATATGCTTCTTCATTGATCGTATAAAAAGCTGAACGAAACCCTATACGATTATTACTTTCATATATATATTGTCCATTATCATTGAGTAGTAAACTTTCAACAGATTCTGCCAAGTCATTATTTTGCGTCAGATCAACTGGAAATTCCTGAACAACCCAAGGAGTAATCTTGCTATAAATTAAAGATGCAGGTTTTACCAGCACAGAGCGAGTATTTCCTCGACTAAGTGCAGTAACCTGATTTTGAACCGGTTCATTATTGACGGTCTTCAGTTCAGCTTTCGCCTGTCGATAGCCTTCAATACTCAGTAATTGCAAGCTATGATCATCAGAGTGCGACTTTTTCCACTCTGCTACAATAGCGCGATATTGGTTCTGATATTGGCGCCAGGTTGCACCGGCCATAACAGTCACTTCGGCCAGATCACCAGTCGCTGGACCTATTTCTGAAACTTCCTCCCCTGTATTATCAAACTCAACATACACCGAATTATTATTTTCATCTTTGAGAACACCTCGAGCATATACATGCCCCCATACCGTATTGCGGTTATTTAAAAAACCGTAGCTTGGATCTGGCTCAAGATACCCCCAGGCCCAAGAGCTACCAACTACTCCCAAAAGGACTACAATTATTGTTCTCACAAGATTTAAGGCACTGAAGATAAATTCCATTTGTTTAATCATCCACATTATTAACTGCATCCTGTGCACTAATTAGAAGCTTTGCCTTGACTGCATTTAGGCCAATTTTACCGTTCAAATATTCTTCTAGAACATTATGCATCCAATCACCATAGAACATGACACCAATATGTTCCAGAGTCTTCAAATTATCGTAACGTTCGACAATAGCATAGTTTCCTTCCAGCCGGGCTACTCCCAATGGAGTAATTAATGCTTTATCTGGATCAGATCCTATAAAGAGACCCAAGGTGCCATCATTTGGCAAATACTCATACCCACCATTTCTTGAAGGCATTTCCATGCGAATGCCAATTCTTCCTTGCAGTTCAATCCCCATAGGCTGAAATGCGTAAACCCATGAAGGCATAAGAATAGGGTCTACATTGTAGTTAAATCCTGCCGGTTCCATAAACTGCAGATTTACGGCACCCACACCATTACCATTTGGAAACCTAACTTCAGCATCTGTCAAGTTCAATTGAACGGCACCATTGAGTAAATAATTTTCTTTGCCAGAGCTGAGAATTACCTTGCCTTCACCTGTACCAATATAAGGCAGTGGTATAAGGCCCAGCTCATTCATGCGACCACTAGTGATATTGATTGGAAGATATGTTTCACCATACAACGTATTTCGCTGTCCTGTATTTATATTGAGCCAGTAGTCTCCGCTTGGTAAGGCATCATCTTCTCCAAAGCCAAATATTACGGCGCCATTACTGGACAGACTACTGATACCCTCTCCACCGCGCTCTGCACTAATGGTCGCAATCACAGCATCAACTGTTTGATTGAACTGATCTCTAATTTCCATAGCAATCAGCGTTGGCAACTCTTCAGTTCGATATTGATAGCGGGCTTGTATTTGACCATCGTTATAATTCACATCTACGAATACATCTGAACCGTATGCAAATTCTTGGGATGGAGTGAAGAGAACGATATTGTTATTTCCGTAACTTTCCAGTTGTCCAGCAACTGCTTCATGCTCTCTTTCGACTGTAACGAGTTGGTGACCTCTGGCAGTGATGAAATCAGCACCAGGTTCATCAAGATTTTGCCAGGTTTTGCCATGAGATGTTTCGAATATCTGAATATCAAGCAGATTCGGGTCTATGGGAATGTTGAAGAAAAAGGACAAGGGTTCCTTGGTATTGACTCCGGTTTCATCAGCAACAGGGATCGTTTTCACCAACTCAGGATCGACTCCTTTCTCTTCTATCAGGGTGATATCTCTGAAAATTGTCGATACCACTGCATTGCTGTTGTCCACCGCCTGAACCCGAACTGTGTACTCTCCTGCTCCTGCAGGCAAAGTTACGTTACCTGTCATCGCGTTCTCTGATATTGCAAGATCAACTACATCACCAACAGCGGTATCATTCTGCATAATAGTCGCCTTAAACCTATGTGTGTCACTACTGCTGGATCTAACAACTACTTGGACATCAACAGGTTCACCAAACGTCACCAACTTCGTGTTCGCCAATGGAAGTATCCAGTTCATGGATACACTGCGATTTGAAAAAAGCATCCAGCTCTGTTCTGTTTTATTACCGGCAATATCCCTGGCTTCCATAGTGAGGGGACTTTCAATTCCAGCGGGCATTGGCATATCAAAAACAAAGCGATAAGTATCAGTTCCTGCTGGAGTGAGAGATAGAACGGTGCCATTGGCTTCCAGAGAGGATATTCCGCTATCCATAACAGTGCCTGAGATACGCACTGAATCGGAAGTTACCGTGTTCACTTCCGGGTAAGGCAGCAGAGTTTGATCCAGTCTGATGAGAGGTGACAGGTTATCCATATGAAGCGTTCTGGATACTTGCTGTGAATCTCCCGTTTCAGAAGTGGCAACCACTGAAACCAGATATTCAGAATCAAGTCCAATCAATGGCAGTTGATGATGGAAGCGGAATACCGGCGCAGAACCGTAGACCTCTGCAGGCTCGCCATTCACCGTCACCGCTGGCGAGCTATCTGCCGTCACTGACCCAGCCACCGTAGTAAATTCCCCAGTGACCAAAGCCCCTTCCAATGGCTGGAAAACGTCCAGTACAAATTCAGATGGTTCTTCCTCCGACATTCGATAAGTTAGAACCAATGTTTCCTGAAGCTGCTCTCCTCCTGCTGCTGCTACCACATTGATCAGGTTCTCACCTTCTTGCAACCCAATCGAAGAGGTTCTGAAACTCAGGGCATTTTCTCCCCAAACGGTCAAACTTTGACTATTTCCATTAATAAGAACAGAAGCGCTGCTATTGGAGTTTTCGACTTGAAGAAGACCTTCAATCACAACGTTTTCGTTGTATACAACCTCACCGTTATCATGAGACAACCACTTGATGGATAACTTGTTCTTCAAGTCCACACTGTATGAATTACTGGATATATTTCCCAGATCATCTTCAGCCTCCACTGTGATACTGTTAGTGCCATCGACCAACGGAAGCTCGAGGACAAAATCAATACCCTGAATAGTTGCCGAAAGCATCATGTCATCAAGCGAATGGTTGTTCACACGAACTGCTACTACCTGCCCCGATTCATCTGCTGCTTGACCCGTAACAGACAACTGCTCTTCTTGTGTCTCTGGTGGCAATTCCAGTGATATTGAAGGCCCGACGGTATCCAATTCCACTTCCAGGCTAAACGTAGAACTGTTGCCAAGACTATCGACAGCATTGAATAACAGCACTTGCATGCCCTCGTTCAGGATAACTGAATGGGCGAACCCTCCTGACTCCAATGCGACAGGATCTCCTTGAAGTAACAACGTTACCTCTGATGCATCCTGTATGCTCCCCGTTACCAGTAATTGCGAGTTGCTCGTTCGCTTTGGAACCGTAGAAACGGTTATTTCTGGTGCAAGGCTATCGACCTCAATGACCTCAACGACGCTCTTCTGATTACCCAAGGAATCAATCGCAACCACTTCAATACGATTACTTCCCTGCTGCAGTACAAGTTCTACCTGGAAAGCCCCAGTACTATCCGTCACAGCCTTGATACCATTAACCAGTACCTGAGTAACACCAGAAACATCATTTGCGACACCAGAAAGCGCTACCGAGGTATTACGGATTGGAGTATCGAGTGTATCAAGATGAAGCTTTGGTGCCTGAGTATCCAGCGCCCAGGTTGCCGATATCCGGGTGCTATTACCTACCTTATCCGTTGTGATAACAGTCAAAATGTTCTCACCTTCCTGAAGTCTCAGCCCACCTAGCTGAGAGGCATCGACAGAGTCTCCATTAAAGGTGATGACAGTTGTTTTCACCCCAGTTCCTTCATCGACAATGGACAAGTCTGCTGCCAAAGAGACGTTTGCGGTTCGAAATCCATCACCCGGAGCAAGAGTTATCGATGGCGCAATAGTGTCTTTCATGAAGGTAACTTCTAAATCTGACTGCCAATCAAGTAGATCTGTTGCCGTCAACTGATAAAGGTTTTCACCCTCAGCCAATGGGAGGGATACTTCAAATTTCCCATCATCAAGCGTCAATGTTCGGGTTGTAGCTCCATTTAGATCCAGTGACTTGATACCAGCTCCCGCATCCAGTACTGAACCCGACAAAGTAATCATATTCAGATGGGTATTCAGCGTATCGGCGGCTTGTGCTTGATCCACAACGATCACGGGCGCCGTTGTATCAAGCCCGATCGTTATGGATGATTGGGCTGTATTATCCGCATAGTCGGTAGCCACGACAGTTAATGTATTGCGGCCTTCTGACAATAAGACCTCTGCAGACCAGTTATTCAGGGGTGATAATTCAACACTGACTTCACCATTGTGATAAGTCGTTGCTTTTTTAATACCTGAGTTGTCATCGGCGATATTGACTACGACCATAAAGACTGGATCTTTAAGCCAATCAGAATCTGCCCTTTCAATATCCACTGTCGGTAAAACCGTATCCAGGTTTACATTGGTCGAATAACGAGACTGATTACCCGCCAAGTCAGTTGCCACTATTTCAATTGGATTGAGTCCTTCAGACAGCGATATCGAGTGCTGGAACACCTTATCGCTATCGTCTTGAGTAAGAGGTAACTCAACCGATAAGCCTGCAAAGATCAAGGTCACGTTTGCAAGCCCAGATTCAGCATCAGAACTTCGGCCACTAACAACCAACTGGATGGTGCTAGTGATACTTTGCATGCCATCAATAGAAAGCATCGGATCAATTTGATCAGATAACACTTCGACCTGAATCGTACGAGTATTACCTGCCCTATCAGTAGCGGTGATCTCGATAGTATTGACACCAGCGTCTAATGGAACATCTACCAGGAAAGTTCCGGGCGTCGTTTCATTCGCCAAATGAGAGTTTTGTGCAGATGTGCCCGCCATAACTGTTGAAATGCCACTGTTTTCATCAGTTACGTTTAGCTGTAGCTGAATCCAGCTTAGATTGGTATTCAAATTATTCGGTGCAATCAATTCCAGAACAGGGGCCATGGAATCCAGATTAACGACCTGAACCAACGATGAAATATTGCCCGCGACATCCTGTGCATACCATTCAATTGACTGCTCTCCCTCTTCAAGGGAAACAGTGGCAGAAGCGGCTCCTAGGCTGGAATCAAGATCAGCGAGTATCTTTTGACCATCGAAGATTAGCCAAACCCGGTCAACGCCACTGCCTCCATCATTGACAAGAGCATTCAATAACCCGGTGCTCTGATTCGTTAATAGAGCTGAATCAGCTCCCTGAGACAAGGCTGGCGCAATACTATCAAGCGTAAAAGTCAAAATCTGATGACGTTCATTTCCAGCCTTGTCTTTAACTGCGAATTCAAGGTGGTTCTGACCCTCTAGCAGCGATTCGGTAAGATCAAAACGACCACCTTCTTTTATTTCAACAGGTACAAGCACACCATTCGAGCGAATCAATTCCAGACTTGCAATACCGGAGTTTTCATCAGATACCAGACCACTAATTTCCACAAAAGTGTTTGAGAAGAGGCTCCCTTCAACCGGCTGTTGTATATCAATCAGAGGAGCTATTGAATCACGATTAATGACCAATGACTTTTTAAGCGTATTGCCAGCTTTATCCTCTGCCATTACAGAAAAAGTATGAGCGCCTTCAACCAGAGAAAGTGATGCATTACTGAAAGCTCGAGAGGGGTCCATCTCTGAAGTTTCCGAGCCATACTCCCAGACCACTCTTTCGATGCCACTATTATCGTCTTCGTATGAGACTTCGATTGTCGTTGTCGAGTCCTTCAGCAAAAGAACTTCGTCGGGAATAAAACTCACATCGGGAGAGGTGGAATCAAGGTTAATCAGCAGAGTCGACGATCGACTGTTACCAACATGGTCAATTGCTGTAAACGTCAGACTATTCTGGCCCTCAATGAGAGCAACTGTTTGAGAGAAATGACCTTTGAGTACCTGAACACTTACTTCAGTGTCTCCCTGACGTAGATTGACTGCTGCAGCCCCGGTATTTTCATCAGAAACATCACCACTCAACTCAACTTCAGAGAAACGTGTCAGTTCTAAATAGTCGTCAAATTTTAACAGTGGCGCTGTGCCATCACTATTGATTGTAACGGCAGCAGATGACTGATTACCGAGTACATCTGTCGCGAGAATAATGATCTGATTAGAGCCTTCATGAAGGTTAACGGTTACCTCAAAAGTACCTTTATCACTTTGGAAAACACTATCCTGCTCTGCATTACTATTGGCAATAGTCAACGTCTGTAACCCACTTCCCGCATCAGTCACAGTTCCAGAGATGACTGCCTGATTACTGGAAGTCGAAGACAAGTTATTACTGTTCAACGATATAATCGGCCCACTAGTATCGCGATAAATCATGATACTATCGCTAGCAGAGTTGGCCCAACCATCTGTGGCGATCACAGCAATACTATTTGGGCCTTCTTGCAAAGAAATAGACGAGCTATAACCAACCTTAAGCGGATTATCAGCGTCGACTTCCAAAACGGCTCCAGAAGATACCCCCGTAGTCTCATTGTTAATCTCTACAGCAGTGATGGGAGAATACTCATCCAAGGCTTGTCCAACAAAAGCCAGCTGTGTAGTCGCCACAAAATTGGGTAGGTCAGGAAGTATCAGTATTGGTGCAATACGATCAGGATGACTGGCGGGATCATTCAGATCAGTATTATTCACTGCTTCATCTTCGTTGGTAAAACCGTCACCATCTCGATCTGGATCGCTATTATCGCCAAGACCGTCATTATCAATATCTGACCACTCTGAACCATTATCGGGAAATATGTCCATATCATTCGCATGACCATCTCCATCACGATCTGAATCTAACGAATCAGGGATGCCATCAGAATCCATATCCAGTGGTGTGTCATTAGCATCATTTGGATTGGTACCTGCCTGATTTTCATATTTATTGGAGATTCCATCACCGTCACGGTCCGAATCAAACCCATCATAAATCTTGTCATTGTCAATATCACAATGAATGTAGAAGTCGGTATTCCAAACAGCTTCTTCGTCAAATTGAATTGAAGCCGATGATCCTAAATGAACTCGATTACTACTGACGGCTCCCAATACCTTACCACTCAAATCCGCTTCATCTGCTGCAAATATTAGCCCTGAAAATTCACTATTATAAGATAGATGTACATCATCATAAGAAACCAGCAAAAGATTGGTTGAAGCTTGAACATTATTGTCACTAATATTTATTCTTGAAGCATTACGAGCATAGAAATCTCGTTTAACATAGATACGAGCCGTGCCGCCTCCAGTAACTATGACTTCCGCTTTACTTCCTACATCCAGAGTTTCAAACCAGTAATCCCCCGGCGCAAGTATCAGTTTCGCATTATAACCCAATGTAAAATTTTTGCTTAAAAACCCATCTCCAGGAGTTATTTCAAGAGTCGCCCGACTTCCTACCTTGATGGATTGATAAACAATAGAATTGGTAATAGAGACAGATTCCTTATAGTTGACATATAGCTTTTCAAACCCGGAAAGATCTGGAAACACCCTGGCAGGAATTGGTTCCAAAGAATAACCAAATTCATAACACACTCCAATATCACAACTTTGTAGCTCCTGGTATTTAGGTTGTTTGAGTTTTTCCGCGTACAAACCGGAAGATGAGACACTGCGGAGCTGTGCTTGATATCCCAACTTTATTTCAGAACCATCACCATGAGTTTGTGCAGCATTCACAAATACAGCAGTGCAACTATTACTATCTTGTCCTTGATATCCAGTCTTAATGCTTTCTGATTGAGATGGCCATTCATTTGGGTTTAAAGGATCTGTATCGGAGTTTCTTTCAATATGGTCTGAATAACCATCATTATCGTCGTCATCGTCAAGCCCGTCCGGCCACCCATCACCGTCGGTATCAATTATTGGCCCCTCATCACGGCAAAGACCATTAAAAATAGAGGAAGAAGCTTCTTTAAACATCACACCAGCACGGCTTTTCAATTCAATATCAGAGCCACTGGCAGCACCATTAATTTTGCTATTATAACCCAGCAATATACGCCCACCGCTAAAAACCTGAGCATTTACTATATTGTTACCATCCAAAATAAATTTGTCTTCAGTCACAATTATAAAATTCGATGCATTTCCGTACTTGTTAACTGTAGCGGACCAGCCCAGCTTTGAAAGTTCTCTGACAAAAAGCCTTACATTCCCTCCCTCAGTCATAACAATCGAGCTTTCAGATTCAAGATGAAGTTTATCTATCCAGTAGTCTCCCGGAGGAAGAATAAGTTTCGACTTATATCCTAATTTAAGTTGCTTGATAAATATTGAACTATGATATCTTTCAAATTCTAATTTGGCTCCACTACCCAAGGTCACTTCTCTAAAATTATTTACATCAGCAAGAACCTGATACCCATCTGGGCCTGGAGTATAAACATCAACATTTCCGTCAAAAGAGGGAAATTGTAAACTACTCAATCCAGCAGAGGCTACACCAGAGGCATCACATTCAACTCCATTACATACAGTCGAAGACCAAGGCTGCTTTATTTTTATCGCAGTAAGAACGTTTCCTTTACTGGTCACTCTCGTATCAAAACCGAGCTTTATCTCTCCATCAGCACCATGTGCTTGAAGGGCATGATCTAGTAAACCACTACATTGTTGGCCATAAGCAGGTAGCCCAAGCATGGTGGTCATTGTCAGCAAAGTGCCAACAATATATTTTTTCATTACTTGAGAAATGACGAACCTTGTCATATGGACTACCATTATCCTTTAAAAACTTTATTTTCGATTTAATATCATGAGTGTCATTCTGACAACCAGACAACTTCTACTTCAGATCGTGCTTGCCTTGATAACTCGCGAATTTTTTCACTGATTTTTCTGGCAGCCAGGCGTTTGCGAATTTCCCTACTAACCTCAGCAAGTGGCTTAGCAGGTATATGTTCTACTGATTTCAGTCTTGCTATGTAAGCTTCTGAACCATTAACTATCACACCAGTACTTTCACCTAGCTTCAAAGAATTGATTTGCACCCCTAAATCACCATTTAGAGTGGAAGCAAACGTCTGGAAACTATGGACACCAGAATACTTGCTACTCCAATCGCCATTTTGAATTTTATTCATTGACTCTAGTATAGGCAGTCTATTTTCTTTGGAAAACTCTGCCTTAGCCACCTCTACTATCTTTTTATCAGATGCACCAAAAGATTCTAAATGGTTGTGGTAATATTCATCAACCTCAGCCGCAGAGACAGGTATCGAAACATCAGAAGATTCAATAAAATATTTGATTAATAATTCTTCCTTGTATGCTGCAACAGCAATGTCTATTTCTAACAAAACCTCATTGGGCAAGGATGATTTTGCTTTGTTAGATATAGCTCTTGATGAAATAAGACTTTCGATAACATTTCGCTCGGCACGGGCATCAACAAACCTCTCCCCAAAGAATTTTTTCCGCGCATAATTCACATCATCCTTAGTAATAGGAGTTCCTCCTACTATCACAACCGCCCTAGACTCAACGATAACTTCAGCATTATTGGAGCCACCCCTACTACAAGCCGTCAGGGTTACCCCAACAGCAAAGAGCACCAAAGCAATACAAATTCTTGGTATATCATTTAATTTCATAGTCAATATTTTCCATCAAACGAGCCAGTTCCTTTTGTTTTGCTGCCATACGTAGCTGATAGCGTATATCACCTTTAACCGACTCAAATGAAGCAACATGCTCACGAACAGGGTCGATCAATTTGATGATATGAAAACCATAAGGTGTTTCTACTACATCAGAAAAGAACCCTGGCTTCAGAGAAAATGCCGCTTTACTGAATTCTGGGTGAATCCCCCCTTCTTCAACCCATCCTAGATCACCATCTCTCTCCGCAGAGTAACGATCTTCCGAGTGGCTTTTTACAAGTTTTTCAAACCCTCCCCCTTGAGAGAGTTGTGCATGAATGTTCCTTGCATGTTGTTTTGCAGCCTGGTTTTCAACCTCTGACATAGACTTGTTTGTTCTTACGATAATGTGTGCAACATGCGCCTGCTTGGACTTGAATAACTTTTCATTCGAACGGTAAAAATTCTCGATTGCCTGACTGCCAACAACTGAATCAAGATACTTGTCCATATAACGATTAATCAGTATCTCATTCTTTATTTCTTCCAGTTCTGCTTCTATTATCCCAGTATTCAAAGAACCAGACTTTTCAGCTGCTTTAGCCAGTGCTTTACGTTCAACAAAATTAGCAAGGGCTTCTTTTCTATCCGCATCACTGTCCAGCTTTATGTTTTTTTGCTCCAAGTAGTTTTCAAATTCAACCTTGGATATTCCCCGACCATCCACATTAGCAATTGTATCGTTATCTGAACACCCAGATAACACAACAATTGAAATCAGAAAACATAAAAACTTGTATTTCATATGCACGACATCCATTTTCAAATATCTCCAGCCCTACTCTATTCAGCAGACCTACTCAGAGATTCAATTTCACAAGATGTTTTTGAAAAATAATAACTTTCAAGACACACCTACAATTAACTTTTAAATTCCTACTGCTAAAACTTCAACTTCATCCGGAGTGTAATAAAATGCATCTTCGCAGTATTCATCAACACACCCCTCTACCAGTTCCATGCGATATTTATCACTTAGATACCAGTTTAATATTCGGATACTACTATCACCTGAATCATATTCGATAATCAAATCCATTCCATTTTTATAAAATACTATTTCACCTAGAGAAACAGTGGCATCAAAAATAACCCAGTCTTCAGATTCTGCATCCTCTTTATATTCATAATCTTGACGAATCACATCATGACCATCACCTGATGCAAAAAGGTAGTCAGAAAGATAGTTTCCTATAAGCAAATCATCACCTGAGCCACCATTTAAAACATCATAATCATACCCAGCCCCATTGGATATTAACCCAGCGCGAAGGGTATCATTACCGCTCCCCCCCTCTAGGCGGTCATCACCGGTACCACCATCAAGGATATCATCACCCGCACCACCAATCAGTTCATCTTGACCGCTGCCGCCCGATAAATTGTCATTACCATCATCACCATATAGAGCATCATCACCCCCTTCTCCAAGTAAGGTATCATCACCTCCCAGTCCATATATTTGATCATTGGCTATAGTACCAAGTAGCTCATCGGCACTGTCTGTAGCGGTAATAGCCGTTAACTGATCGGTAATATTCGAACCGTACCAAATCACGATGGTTTCGTTTTCATCCATCGGGAAGTGGATTTCTTCGATGTGATATTTGAAGTCCACGAACCAATTGATCACTCTGACACTGCTGTTACCACCGTTGTAAGTAAACACCAGATCATCGCCATCACGGGCGTAAGTAACATCTGCTGGCGCAATCCCTTCGCCAAATTCAATTCGATCTTGATACACAGATGCTGTACCAACCGGCCCATTATCACTGATGGTGTCGTGACCGTCACCGACGTTGAACTGATAGATATTCTGGTTGTAATTACCGATTAGCTCATCGTCGCCAGGGCCCCCCACCAGAGTGTCGGTCACCCAATACGTAGTACCACCGGCTTTCAGAATGTCGTTGCCGTTACCACCGGACAGGTAATCGCCGTCAGCGCCTCCATCCAGAGCGTCGTCACCATCCCCACCGTAAAGATGATCATAACCGCTATCGCCATTCAGGATGTCATCTCCACCATCACCATGAAGCGTATCGTTATCATTACCACCACTCAGTGTATCAATGCCCTCTCCCCCCTCAACTGTGTCATTGCCATCACCACCATCAAGCGTATCATCACCTTCCTCGCCGTAGAGCAGGTCATCGCCGCTATCACCAACCAGAGTGTCGTTACCCAGACCGCCATACAGCCTATCCGGGTGATTT
>Ga0193960_1000330_pt1 | contig 19790 bp, 22 predicted proteins | sample FB_3_MG_FD_140338 | JGI IMG/M metagenome (GOLD analysis project Ga0193960, IMG submission 140338) | Microbial mat bacterial communities from the Broadkill River, Lewes, Delaware, United States - FB_3_MG | ecosystem: Environmental > Aquatic > Freshwater > River > Microbial mats | place: USA... | reverse complement strand
ATAAATTCTAACCTACCTTTGTAGGGCGTAATTCATTGCGCTGTGTCAGAATAAATTCTAACCTACCTTTGTAGGGCGTAATTCATTGCGCTGTGTCAGAATAAATTCTAACCTACCTTTGTAGGGCGTAATTTATTGCGCTATGTCAGAATAAATTCTAACCTACCTTTGTAGGGCGTAATTTATTGCGCTATGTCAGCCATGTCAGAATAAACTCTAACCTACATTGGCTTATACAAAGCAACTCTTAAGGCAAAATTAAAGCCCTTTTTCTCTTAAAAATTTTTCATAATTTTCAACCGCATTTTCATTGCCTTTGTTGCGCTGGCAAACACTTTTTTGGTATTGGTAATTAAAAACGTCAAACCATAAATCGAGTAAATGACCATTACTCTGTTCTCCCGACATTTCAAGCACTCTTGCTGCAACTTCAGCCGTAGAAAACTGATGTTCTAACGCGGTTTTTCGAACGGTATAACGTGAATCTTCTCCCACAGGCGAACAATGTTCATTATTCATTAACCCTTTACTATGCAGTGACTTTTTAGGATCAAAAGAAACAAGGGGAAATTTATCTAGATAAGGACTTTTACGAAACATTTTTTTTGCTTCACGCCAGCTACCATCAAGCATAATAAATAATGGCCTTTTACCCTGAGTACAAACTACCTCTTCGGTAAAAACTTGCCGTTGGTTGTCTGCATATTCTTGCGGAAATACAACAAATGGCTGCCATTTTTCATCATTCAGTAATGTGAGTAATTCTTCATTTTTGGTTGTTCTAGACCATAAAAAGGCAAAAGTGTCGGGAATTAGATCTGCTATTAATTTACCTGTATTACTGGGTTTTAATACTTCAGTGTCATACATTAGCAGAAGAAAACCTGCATTAGTTTTTACCGTATTATGTTGAGGTGCAATAGCGCAAATACAATATTGTTTAGCTAAACGACATAAGTCACAACGTTTTACACGTTGGCCTCTCGCTTTATAGGTTGTTGTACTAAGGCTTTTTCTAAATTGATGTAATTGGTGAACAGCGTGCATGTTTGACCGAGTAAAAGTAGGAAAATAAAAAGGCTCGTTAATGATAACATTACTGAGCCTTTATCGCTTATGTCATGCTAATTAACCATCACATCAGGTTAATTACATTAATTTTTTATTATGTAAATTACTTTCGCTAAATTGCTTAACCGTTATAACATTAATATCAGCTAAAGGGGAAATGCTCGATTTTAACTGTTCTTCAAGTTGGTCAATGTCAACTACAGCAGCACATAAACTGTTCGCCTTTTCTTCTATTTTTTTAGTTCTTAATTCCATTTCACGTTCAACATTTTCACCAAAGCTTTCCATACGGGTTTCAAAATCCTGAGTGTCACCACCTGAAAACATTTGTTGTCCTAAGGACATCATTAACATACCCATTGAATTTACCACGGCTTTTTCTACCGCGGTTTGAATACGTTGTTCAAAATCATCGCCCAGTAGGTCTTTATCTTCTAAGCCATTTTCTCCTAGAGTAAAACCGTATTTTATGGTGAATTTTTCTGCTAATTCACTTTTTATTGCCGATAATTCTTCAGTTAAACCAACACTTGCATCATTGCCTTCACCTAATAATTCATTAAAAGCTAGGTTAACGCCCTCTATTGCGATATCAACACCTTCAATAGCTACTTGCCTTGCTTGTGGTATTGTAGTGCGAATTCGACTAGTATATTGCTTTACTAACGCTTGCTGAGTTGAGTTTAACGTAATAGTTTTACCACGTACTGTTAACTTATCGTGATTGTCGATGCTATAAAGCGTATTTTGCTTATTTTTAGATTCAAAGAATACCAATCTTGATTCATCAACCGTCATACCTGCTTTTAGGTCAACATCACACGTGTTGTTGGCATATACCACTGTAGTTGAAAATAGCGAGAACAAAGATGCCGCTATTAGCGTATTGGGAAGTAATGTTAATTTAGCTTTATGTTTCATGGTGGCAACCTTTTATAAATGTTTGCTGAAAATGTTAATTGAATAAGCTACTACAAATACAATGCCACTTTTAATACCTTATTTATCAATAGGATACTAAACGCTCAACAACTATTGCTTATCAAAAACCTACTATTTAGTGTAAAAAACCAATTATTGGTGAGCATGCATTAAAAACTTTGCATCTCGAACAATCGAGACTGACAGCGCTGAAATTCAAAACTTAACTGTTTTCCTTGGTACAGTTGCGTAATATCAACATCTGCGCTGATAATCAATTGTATTTTTCTATCATAAAATTCATCAACCAAGGCAATAAAACGACGCGCTTCATCGTCTAAATGTCGTAATTCGCCCATTAAAACACCGCTGCGTTGGTAGCCATCTTCAATGCCTGAAAACACAGCAGGTATCAAATTTCCAGAAAACTGCGGCACATTGCTTATCAGTACGGTGTCAAACTTATCTGCAATGTGGATATAGTCGCGTTGGCTTCTTGGCCCAGAACACAGTGCATAAAAATCAAACCAAATATGCCTAGGGGTTTTTGCTAAATAACTCAGTTCTCTATTATTCACCACAATACAGTTTGATTTTTCTTCAACTAAATGCGGTGTGGCGCTTTCGCGTAAGACTTGAAATCGATCGGCTAATAATTTTTCACCATTTTGTTGAGTAAAATAATAGTTTTTATATGCTTGATCAGCAATATTTGTTAATCGATGGTCTGTATCACCGTCAACCGAAATTACTTGGCAATAGTGATTTATCAAGGCGATGGTTGGTACAAATCGTTCTCGTTGCAAACCATTACGGTAAAGCTGTTCAGGTTGGCAGTTAGAAGTAAAAACTAAAATTACGCCTTGCGAAAATAAGGTTTCAAACAACCCTGCAAGCAGCATTGCATCACCAATATCATTAACAAAAAACTCATCGAAACATAACAATTTAAGGTTAGCCGCCCACGTACTCGCTATGTGAGTTAATGGATTGTTATTCAGGCGTTCCCCTTGTGCTGACTGTTGCATAGACGACCGTTGCATAGACAATTCGTTTAACTGTTGGTGCACGCTTTCCATAAAGCGATGAAAGTGTATTCGTTTTTTCTGTTTTATTGGAATATTTTGATAAAATAAGTCCATCAACATGGTTTTGCCGCGCCCTACTCTGCCATAAAAGTATAGACCTTTAACTATCGAGTTGCTTTTGTCCTGCGCTTTTTGTGATAGATATTGAGTGAACACATTAGCAGATGGGGTTTGAGCATTATTTTGTGTGGCAATTAACTGCGTTGCTAGCTTGTCTAGTTCGTCAACAGCAATAGATTGTGCTTTGTCTTCACAAAGCACTTTTTGTTTTAGTAGTTGTTGGTAATGTTTGCGCAAAATATATAACTTATTATTCGACTATTTGTCTCATTACTTGTCTTGGTATGTACTTAAACAGTTAGGTGACGTACTTTATATGTACGCCCTTTCATTTTACCTGTTGATAATTTTTTTAATGCGGCTTTTAATACTTTTTTATTTACAGCAACGTACGATTTATTGTCTAGCACATTAATTTTGCCTACCTCTTTTCCTTGCACCTCAACTGCCCCCTTTTTAGCGTCAGTACTTTTTGATGTTAATGCTCCCAGTATATCACCTGGTCTAACTTTTTGCTTTTTGCCGCCATCAATTTGAATAGTCGACATTTTGGCTTGTGTTCTAGCATTATTCAACACCTCTGTTGAAGGTAATAATTCAGGCTTAATGACTTGGTCAAGCGTATCTTCAATTAATCCTACTTTGTAGCGTTCTTTATCACTAAATAAAGAAATGGCTTTTCCTTGCGCTCCTGCACGCCCAGTACGACCAATACGATGAATATGCACCTCACTGTCGTGGGCAATATGGTAGTTCACTACTAAGTCTAAAGAGTCAATATCTAAGCCACGGGCAGCAACATCTGTTGCAACCAGAATAGCTGCGCTTTTATTGGCAAAACGTAATAGGGTTTGATCTCTGTCTCTCTGCTCTAAATCACCATGAAGGGCTAATACGCTAAAACCGTCATCATGCAAATTATTGCATACGACTTGGGTTTCTTTTTTAGTGTTACAAAATATCACTGTTGATTCAACAGGGTTTGCTAACAAGAGTAAACGGAGTGCTTCAAATCTTTCTATTTCATTTTCAATAGCATAAAACTGTTGGCTAATATTAGACTGATCTTCACTTGCACTGACTTGCACCATCACAGGATCTGTCATAATGCTTTCGCTGATCGCTTGTATTTGCTTTGGAAAAGTAGCGCTAAATAATAGTGTTTGGCGGTCAAGTGGTGTGCGCTCAATAATGTTGTCTAATGCAGCCTCAAAACCCATTTCTAACATACGGTCTGCTTCATCAAGTACCAGTAAGTTTAAGTCGTCTAATTTCAATGTACCTTTAATTACATGCTCTTCAATTCTGCCGGGAGTACCCACAATAATATGAGCACCATGCTCTAATGAGCCAATTTGTGGGCCAAATGGTGTGCCGCCACAAAGCGTTAGCACTTTAATGTTATGTACCGCACGAGCCAATTTACGAATTTCTGTTGCCACTTGATCAGCTAATTCACGCGTTGGACATAGCACCATTGACTGAATTCTAAAGCGCTTTACTTGCAATTTTTCTAACAGTGCTAAGCCAAAAGCGGCGGTTTTTCCTGAGCCAGTTTTGGCTTGTGCAATGACGTCTTTTCCTACCAGCATTTCTGGTAAGCTTTGCGCTTGAATTGGGGTCATTTCTTGATAGCCAAGCGATGTTAAGTTTTTCAACAAATCTTTATGTAAGTTTAATGAAGAAAAAGCTAATGGAGATTTGCCATTATTAGTTGTTACGCTCAAGATAGTGCCTCTGTAGTGTTCAAGTTAGATGTAATACTTACCGTTAGGTTTTAATTAAAGTAAAAACTTTCAAGGGAAAGTGAATGAGCGCATAATAGCAGCAAACTTGCTTTACAGCCATTTAATCAACTTTAAAGAATAAATAATGAACCGTAAAAAGAAAATTAACGACACTTTAAAAAAGAAACAAAAAAAAGCGAATGCTAAATTACATACAAGTAACAAGCCTCGTTACATTTCTAAAGCAGAGCGAGAAAAGTTAGCATTAGCTGAGCAAGCGCTAAAAGCTAAGTAACCTGAGATTGGCTTAAGTAGAACACAAAAAAAGCTACGAATTACTTTTAAAGGTAATGTCGTAGCTTTTCAATTTTTAAGCTTTTGCTTTATCGCTTATGATAAGGCTTATGCTAAATTCATTTCTTGTACTTTTTCATGCGCAATTTCTGGCGCTGTACTTTGAGGTTTTTCATGTAAGTTGGCTTTCAGTTGCCCTTTTCGATGTTTTAGTGCCGCATCGAGTTTTTTTATACCGCTAGCAATCGCTGGGTACATTACGTCATCCATACCTTTAACTGATACTCGTGCGCCTTCATAATTCGTTACTACTTCAACTTGATATTTGTTGTGTTCTTTGGAGATGATAACATCTAAGGCTATCAACGTTGGAAAGTGGTTTGCTATTTTTGAGAATTTTTCATCTATATCCTCTTTAACTGAAGGGGTTATTTCAACGTGGTGACCAGAAAGATTAATTTTCATAGGTATTCCTTTTAACATTTACTTTAAACATTTACTTTAAACATTTACTTTTAAAAAAGTACGGCTAACTAAAGTTGCGATTTAAAACGTTGCTATATAAATAACGTCCTATTAAATAGCTGAGGGCATAAAAATAAAAAACAAGCGTTAGACGTTTTTATTTATGCTCTATTTAAAAATAGCGCATAAATATAAGAATTACTATAGTGTTATGTAAAGAAATATTTCTTCATTTAGGTTGTGTAGATTAAAAAACCAACTGCATGATAATTAAAGAAAAAATACCAGCCAAAATATCATCTAGCATGATGCCTAGACCCCCTGATATTTTTTTATCAATAAAAGAAATAGGCCACGGCTTTAAAATATCAAAAATGCGAAATAATACAAAACCCACAACAATACTTTGCCAACTAATTGGCGCCATAATCATGGTAATAAAGTAACCAGCAAACTCATCCCAAACTATCGCGGGGTGGTCGTGAACACCAACATCGTCTGCCGCTTTACCGCAAATATAAATACCAACAATACTTACAATGACAACCGCCAACACGTAAACGATTGGAGTAAGCATTGATAACAACAAAAACAGTGGAATGGCAGCTAACGTGCCAAATGTTCCTGGTGCTTTTGGGGCTAAACCACTACCAAACCCTAATGCTAAAAATTGAATAGGTTGCTTGAGATCAAATTTAACCTTTGCCTGTATATGTTTCATATTATTTTTTAGACGCTATTTGTCCGTTTTAAACAGACGTTAGGTATTGTTTGGTGATGAGAAGTGCTCAAAACATGAATTTTTAATAGGCACAGGTTTATTATTTAACGTGGTGGAGATGGTTTGTGATGCATTAATTTGGCCGATACAAGTGATAACAACACTTGTATGAGATAAGGCGGTTTCTAAGCCTACTTTTTTATCTTCAGACACTGTAAATAACAATTCATAATCATCGCCACCATTCAATGCAAGGTCGATTGCGTCATCAAATAATAATGATTTTTTCATGGCATCAGACAAAGGAATAGCGTCTAAAACTACATTAGCCCCTACATTAGACGCTTGGCAGAGATGGCCTAAATCAGCAAGTAAGCCATCTGAAATATCAATAGCTGCAGAGGCGTATTCACGTAATGCTTGCCCTGCAAGCACACGAGGTCTAGGAAAATCTAATTTTCGTTGAACATGATCAATTGTATCTTGTTCAGTTAATATATTTTCTTTTAGGTGTTGTAAAGCTAACGCCGCATCACCAAGATCACCCGTAACATAAAGCCAGTCACCCGGTTTTGCACCCGCACGTGATAAATAATCCCCTTCGGGAGTAAATCCTTGTGCTGTAATAGTAATACTTAATGGACCTTGTGTTGTATCACCACCAATCAACTGTACATTATAAAATTCACATAATTCAAAAACACCAGCACCAAACTCACTTAACCATTCGTCGTTAACATCAGGTAAGGTAATAGCCAACGAAATCCAACTTGGTTTCGCTCCCATTGCTGCTATGTCAGATAAATTTACGGCAACGGCTTTGTGGCCAATCGCTCTAGGAGAGGTGTCTAAAGGAAAATGTACACCCGCCACTAACGTATCAGTAGTGACGACAAGGTTTTGTTTGTCTGCACTTGAAACAACGGCGCAATCATCGCCTATGCCAAGCAACACATCTTTTCTTTTAACGGCTTGCTTGGTAAAAAATTGTTTTATTAGTTCAAATTCTTTCATAGATTTAACGATTTATTCTCTGCTGTTTCTTTGTGTTATTTATGTATTAAGTTTGAGGACGAATTAGCTTTACTGCTTTATCTAAAACGCCATTGATAAATTTATGACTGTCGTCTGCTGCAAATATTTTAGCTAATTCAATTGCTTCATTAATAACCACGCGGTAAGGAACGTCTTGACAATCACTCAACTCATAAATAGCAACACGTAAAATAGCTTTTTCAACTTGATCAATGTCTTCAAGCGGACGGTCAACATGAGGTGTAATAGCAAGATCAATTTCAGTTACATTTGCTGTGACACCACGCAATAATTGCTGAAAATATTCAATGTCAAAACGACGTTTACTATTATCACTAATAAAGCCGACTTCAACGTCAGTAACTGAGTTTTGACTAATTTGCCACGAATAAACAGCTTGAACTGCCAGCTCACGTGCTTTTCTTCTAGGAGAAGGTTTCACTATAATTTTCCTAAATTTGAGAGAGAACGTTAACCATTTCTAATGCACCAAGAGCCGCTTCTGCCCCCTTATTACCTGCTTTAGTTCCTGCTCGCTCAATGGCTTGTTCAATAGAGTCGGTGGTGATAACACCAAATGAGACGGGGATTTCTGATTCTAAACATACTTGCGCTAAGCCTTTATTACACTCACCAGCAACAAAATCAAAATGTGGTGTACCACCACGGATAACAGCCCCTATGGCAATAATTGCATCAAAGTCACCTTTGTTAGCAAGTTTTTTGGCTGCTAAGGGTAATTCATATGCACCTGGCACACGAACAACAGTAATGTCATCATCATTAACACTACCATGACGTTTAAGTGCGTCAACGGCGCCTTCTAATAAGCTGTCAACAATAAAGTGGTTAAAGCGTGATACGACGATAGCAAATTTTTTGCCTTTTGCTTGAAATGAACCTTCAATAATATTCATCTAATTGTTTCCAATAATATTTATATCTAGTTGATAATGCAGTTTAGGAGTAAACAAGCGCTAATCAAATTGATATCAGTAAAAAATTGCCGCAATTCTAACAAATTACGGCTAACTTCGGTATAGGTTTATAGCTTTTAATATGAATATTTAAATGAAGGGGAATTATTCATTCAATTTATGCATTAATTTTCAAGTTGCTCTAATAATGCTTCTATTTCAGCTTCTTTATCTTCATCAATGACAATCGGGGGGTTACCATCATATAAGCGATAGTTCATATTTTGGAAATACGCATTTTTGATAAATTCATAAGAGTCTGTTGATTCTGATATTAATTGCTCTTGATCACGCACTGAAGCACGTCCTTCTAAAGCAAGTATGCTTAAACGTAGCACATTTGGCCAAAAGTCTATAACAGCTAACGGCCAATATAACTTATCTACATAGTCCCCTACTTCTTCTCTTACTGAACTAGGGCCAAGCGCAGGTATTACGATATAGGGACCATCACCAACGCCATAACTTCCTAATACTTCACCAAACTCTTCTTGATCGCCAGACCATCCAAAATCACTAGCGGGGTCATAAAAACCAAACAATCCAATGGTTGAATTAAGCAGAAAACGCCCTGTACTTTTTGATGCGTTAACAAACTTTAACTGTAATAAATTGTTAATGATGTTAGAGGGTTCATTTAAGTTTAAGGCCATATTATGAAGACCTGTTCTTAAAAAAGACGGAGTGTAACTGGTGTAAAACTCTGAAACAGGTTTAGCAACATACTTATCCGCATAGTCCCATGTGAACGTCCAAAAAGGCCTGTTAATTGCCTCAATAGGGTCACGTGGATCACTATAATCATCATGGTTATCTGGAGTGCTTGAGCAACCAGAAAGAATGAAAAGAAATAATATAAATACAAGTCGAAAATATTGTTTTACAGAATGCTTCACTGAAAATGGTTCCTTGCCATGTTTATACAAAATAATTTAATTGAAAATATGTATGGAATGATAAAATGCACATTCTAACGTGCTTCCCTGATAAAACGCTATATGCCTTTAAGTTTTATTTTGATAAACAGAGATTAGCATTTCAACCTCTGCATAAGGTAATTCGCATTCAGTAACGATTTCTTCAATATCCGCGCCCGTTTTTGCTAACTTAATTGCCCGAGAATAAAATTTATCTTCACCCTGATCGGTTTGTAATTGAGAGATAAGATCTTGCTGAGACGTTATTTGAGATTGCAGTGTTTTTATTCTATGTTCGAGTTGTTTTGAAATAAGTGCATTTTCATTGATTGCTTGCTCTTGCTTAATGGATAACTCATGCATTGTTTTATTTAGGTTTTCATTGGTTAGTTGTAAATTATTTACAACTAATTCAAGCGCTTGATATTGTGATTCATAGACAGCAAATTTAACTTTATGTTTCTTTGCCAGAACAAAGAAGCAAATAAAGCTAAAAATGCTGAATACAAGTGCAAACACCGCAATAATAGGTACTGCTAGCAAAGACATAAATCGGTGAACTTAAGCGTAAGTATAATAAACATAACTGTAGTATTAATGGCAAACTATTCTAAACTGATCTCATCAAGGCATCATAAAAGCCATTAGAACTGTTTTAACTCATCCCATTCGTCGTCGGATAATAACTTATCTAAATCAACTAAGATCAGTAGTTCGCCTTCTCGGTTAGAAACACCTTGAATAAACTGAGCACTTTCTTCGTTACCAACGTTTGGCGCATCATCAATTTCAGACGCTTTTAAATAAACCACTTCGGCGACACTGTCTACCAATATGCCAATCACTTGCTTTTCAGACTCAATAACAACCACTCGCGTGTTATCGGTCACTTCACGCGGTGCTAAACCAAATCGAGCACGCGTATCAATAACCGTGACTACATTGCCTCGTAAATTAATAATACCAAGCACATAAACTGGTGCACCAGGCACTGGGGCTATTTCGCTATAACGTAAAACTTCTTGAACTTGCATTACGTTAATACCGTAGACTTCATTTTCTAACTTAAACGTTACCCATTGAAGTACTTCATCCTTTTCGCCTGTCTTACCGTTGGAAATTCGTCTTTCATCAGACATACCACTTGCCCCTCAATTATTTAAAAACTTACAATATTGCAATTATATAAAAATCAGTGTTATTAAAGCTAATACTTTATAGTATTAATCATCTTGATAGATTCCGCTACCATCATTAAGCAATTGCACTAATGAATCTACATCAAGTAAGGCACACATTTTATCTTTCACCAATCCTGCTAACCATGGGCGCTTACTTGGCGAGTCTAACCACTTTACTTCATCTTCGTTCAATACAACCGTATCTACTAGGTTTTCTGCCGTTAATCCCCAACCGCTATCTTTAAGCATAATAACATATTGATAATTTAGCGAACTTTTCATTTCTTCGTTACATTTTTCTGGCATTACCCACATTGCTGTGTCTACTACATTAATTTTTTCATCTCGGTAAAGCATAACGCCTTTAAACCAGCTAGGTTTTCCCATTAACGTTGTTGTTTTGTCAATTTTATGTATGCCACCTAACTCAATTAATGGCACTGCCACAGTTAAACCAGCGACATTAAAAAACAACGCTTGAAACCCACCCTTTCGATAAGCCTTAGTTTCTTGAAGTGGTAGTGCACCGGTACTTTTACGGGTAACTAAAGGCTCTGGTATGTCTTCTGCGATGTTTTCTGCAACAATAGTGTCAACACGCGTTTTTTGAATCTCATGTTGTTTAGACGAGTTTTTATGCGTACTAATAACATCTTCTTTAACTTTTAGATCTACACTGACATTTTTTAGTAGGGCTTCTAAACGTTCCGTCTCAGCAAGCTTAGTATCGGTGCTATTTTTTGAGGAATCTTGAATATTTTCTTGCATAACGGGAGCATCTGTCAATAATTCAGACAGATAATTTGTCATTACTTTTTTACTTGCTGATAATGGTTTTGACATTTAATTTATGCTTCTGTGTGAGATTTTTAGTAAATATTCTAATAAGTTTTTATATGCTAAAACTCCTCGGGTATTTTCTGCAAAATGCGATGGTACTTGTTGTGCTAAACTGGCATTTCTAAAGTTGGTGTCAATAGGTATGACACCTGACCATACCTTTTCCTGATAAGTTTCTTGCAATTGTTTATACGCTAAAAGGGATGCTTTCGTGCGTTTGTCAAACATGGTAGGGATAATGGTATATTCAAACGGTTTATCTTGTTCTAGTTGCATCATATCCATTGTTTTTATCATACGATATAAACCTTTTAATGCTAAGAATTCTGTTTGCACTGGTACTAATATTCGGTCTGCGGCAGCCAATGCATTTACCATTAATACCCCCAAAATAGGAGGGCAATCAATTAAAACAAAATCATAGCATTGTGCTATTTTTGACATTGCTTTTTTCAATACTAACCCCATACCACCCTTTGCCCCTAATGAGCGATCGAGCGTTGCTAGCCCCATAGTTGCTGGCAAAATATCTATATTTTCATATTGTGTTGGGCATAAGCTTTGTAATATTTGTTCTTTTGATGCAACTTGAGTAAATAAATCATAAACACTTAAGTCTAAATCTTCCGATTCGACACCAAAATAATAAGTCAAAGAAGCGTGCGGATCAGTATCAACTAGCAATACTTTTTTGCCAAGCTCTGCTAATACGCCTGCTAAAGCAATTGTAGTAGTGGTTTTACCAACACCACCCTTTTGATTTGCTACCGTCCACACTTCCAATTGTTTTTCCTACCATTCAATTAATTAGTGAAATCATTTTGCTGCTTAGATTGTCTTTAACCATTTTTAATTATTATTTTCTGAAATACGCTCATCATCTTTTCTAGTAGAAATTCTAATACCGCCATTAGGTAAACGAATAACTTGAATTTCATTTGCAGTTTCTTCTGGTACAACATCGGTTGTTATCGCTTCAACCTTTTTAATCTCAGTGGTTGGTGTATTAAGTAAATTTGCTTCTTCTAGCCCATATTTTGAAATTGCCACGACAACTTTTCTATTTTTTGCGCGTCCTTGAGCCGTTGTATTGTCTGCCGTAGGATAATATTGCCCATAACCTTCTATTGCCATGCGTGCTGGAGTGACACCTTGTTTTTCTAATACTCTTAAAATAGCGGTAGCTCGGGCAACAGATAATTCCCAGTTAGATGAAAAAATTTCATTGTTGATCATTTGATCATCTGTGTAGCCTCTTACTCGCACAAAGTTGTTTGCTTCACCAATAACATCATAAATAACGCCTAATATATTAACAGCCGAATTAGTTACCGATGCAGAGCCGCTTGGGAATAATAAAGCACTATTTAATTCTATTTCTAACCAATCACCATCAATTTGCAATTGCGCAAAACCAGATTCAATTAATTCATAAAGGGCCGTATGCAGTTCGTTTTCTAAAGACGTTAAATGACTGCCTATTTTAGAATCTGAAATATTAGAAAGTGTTTCTTCTCCTTCAAGTAGTTCAGCACCTGCGTCTTCAAGAATACCGTTTCCAAATAACCTTTTATCCGTTTTACTGCTATTAACGTTGAGGATATCATCACCATGCCCTCTATTTTTAAGTTTTTTATCGTCAGCCTGAAAAACACGACCAACTGATTCAGTAATTGATTCAAATGGCTTTTCATTAACCATAGCCATAGCATATAACACTACAAATAAAGCGAAAAGAAGTGTCATGTAGTCAGCATAAGACACTAACCAGCGATGTACATTATCATGCTCTACATGATGTCTTCTTTGGCGAAAATTTCTCACGTATTTAACCTAAAAGCCGATAACTTATTCTCAATGGCATGTGGGTTATCTCCACGAGCAATAGCCACTAGGCCTTCCATAATCATTTCTCTGTACATGGTTTGTTGGTGTATGATCTCTTTTATTTTATTTGCTACAGGTAAATATAATAAGTTAGCAAAACCAACCCCATAAATAGTTGCAATAAATGCGGTAGCAATACCTTGTCCAAGAAGTGCGGGTTCAGTTAAGTTATTCATCGCGTGAATTAAACCTAGAACCGCTCCTAAAATACCAATGGTTGGGCTGTATCCTCCCATTGATTCAAAAACGGTAGCCGAACGTAAATGATGCTCTCGATAAACATCTAAATCTAACTCAAGTGATACTTGCAAATTTTCTAATTCAACGCCATCTACGAGTAAATTTAGCCCTTTTTGAGTATAACTATCGTATTCATCCAAGGCTTCGTTTTCAAGCGCTAAATATCCTAATTCTCTTGACTTAACCGCCCAAAGAACAATTTTTTCAATGCCTTTTTCTATGTCATAATTGGGTGGCGTAAAAACCCATTTCAATAATGTCAGGGCATGGTAAAACTGTGCACTTGACGATTGCAACATAACAGCACCTAATGTGCCGCCTACAACAATGATAAATGCTGGCAATTCAAATAAGGCGAGAATTGAGCCACCATCTAAAATAAAGCCCAAATAAATAGCAAATAAAGCAACAACAAGACCAGTAATACTGAGCTTATCCATGCTTAACTTCCTTAATTATAGCACTAGATATTTCATCTAAGGGTAAGGACAATTGTGAAATACCCGCTACGGCAACGGCTTGCGGCATACCATAAACGACACAACTTTGTTCGTCCTGTGCCCATATTGTGGCACCTTTTGTTTTTAACATGCGTGATCCTTCTCTGCCATCTGATCCCATGCCAGTTAAAATAACGCCAAGAACCTTTCCACCAAATATTTTAGCCGCAGAACCAAAACTAACATCAACACTCGGTTTAAAAGCTATTTTTAATGAATCGTCTTCAATTATTTTAATTTTTGCGGCACTTTCCGAACCTGTAATAATCATTTGTCGCCCGCCAGGAGCAAGGTAGGCACAACCTGGCTTAAGAATATCGCCATTACTCGCTTCTTTCACATTAATTTTACACAAAGAGTTTAATCTTGTAGCAAAAGCATTGGTAAATGTTGCAGGCATATGCTGCACCATAATAATAGGCAATGGGAAATCTTGGGGAAATTCAGTTAATATTTTTTGTAGCGCAACGGGACCGCCTGTTGACGTTCCAATAGCTAACAAAGCATATTTTTTACCTGAAGATGCTTTCTTCATATTCGCAGAAGAGACTTGTTCTCCTGCAGGTTGTCTTGTTCTAATAGTAGGTCTTGAGCTTTGAGCAGGATCTTGAATAGAATGATTAGAAGTTCTATCGCGTGCTATATTGGCCTTACTAACTCTGCTTTTTGTGGCTAGCTGAATGACACGTTGCCGTAACAAACTACCCGCCATTTCACTGTTTTGAGCAATTTCGTTGAATTTTTTAGGTAAAAAGTCTAATGCGCCAGCTTCTAAGGCATCCAGTGTCGATTTTGCTCCTTGATGTGTTAACGAAGAAAACATCAGTATAGCCGTTGGCGACTGCGCCATTATTCTTTGTACTGCGACAATGCCATTTAAAACGGGCATTTCAACATCCATGGTGATTACATCAGGCTTTAGCGATAACGCTTTGTCTACTGCTTCTTGTCCATTAACAGCAACATCGATAACTTCAAGCAGTGGATCCCTATTTAAAATATCAGTGACTCGTCGTCTAAAAAAACTCGAATCATCAACAACGAGCACTTTGTAGGTCATTTATTTCCTCTACTGTTTTATATATGCGACTTTTATGAACGCAGTTTTTTATTCACGGGTGATTTTTTCGCATAAAACTTTAACATGTTAGGTATATCTATAATGAGTGCAATACCACCATCACTAGTGATAGTTGCTCCTGCCATACCTGGAGTACCATGTAATAATCTATCAAGTGGCTTAATCACCACTTCTTCTTGACCAATTAATCGGTCAACTACGAAAGCAACTTGCTGATTACCTAATTGCACAATAACCACATGCCCTTTATCACGAGGTTTATCTTCATAGTTTCTGACAAGCCACTGATCTAAGTAAAATAGTGGGATTGCTTTTTCACGAACAATAATGGTTAACTGCCCATCCACACGGTTTGTATTGGTTAAATCTAAATGAAATATTTCATTTACTGCTGCTAGTGGCAAAGCAAAGGTCTGCTCACCAACAACGACCATTAAGGTTGGTAAAATAGCTAATGTTAGAGGCACTTTTATTTCTAAAATAGTACCAACACCCATTTCTGAGTCAATATTAACAGTACCATTGAGTTGGGTAATTTTTGTTTTAACAACATCCATTCCAACACCACGGCCTGACACCTCTGATATTTCAGTTTTAGTAGAAAACCCAGGTGCAAAAATCAAACTGAAGGCTTCGGTATCAGACATTCTTGCTGCTGCATCTACATCAAGCACACCACGGTCAATCGCTATTCCTTTCAGTTTTTCAGCATCCATACCTGCACCATCATCTTTAATGGTTAACAGGATATGGTCTCCTTCTTGTGATGCTGATAAAGTAACAGTACCTTGACGAGGTTTGCCTTTTTCTTCACGGATACTCGGTTCTTCAATACCATGGTCAACAGAATTACGTACCAAATGCACTAATGGATCCGCTAATGCTTCAACTAAGTTTTTATCTAAATCTGTGTCTTCTCCCACCAGTACTAGTTGAATATCTTTATTCAGACTACGTGCTAAATCACGTACAACCCGAGGAAAACGACCAAATACTTTTTTAATTGGCTGCATTCGGGTTTTCATTACCGCACCTTGCAGATCGGTAGTGACTGCATCTAAATTTGATACCGCTTTGGTTAAGTCTTCATCGTCAGAAGTTAACCCTAAACTGGTTAGGCGATTTCTAACTAAAACTAATTCGCCAACCATATTCATGATTTTATCTAGCCGTTTAGTATCAACACGTACCGTTGTTTCTCCTTGAGGAGTTGCGGGTTGTGCTGCTTTTTTGGGCGCAGGTGCTGGCGTCGGTTTGCTAGCTTGTGGTGCAGGACTAGAAGATGCAGGCTGTGCAATAGGAGTCGCAGATGACGCTGGCACATCACTAGGTCGAGTACTTGATGCAGCTATTTCTTCAGATGACTTGGCTTCACTGGGTTTTGGTGCATTACCTTTGCCATGTAACTCGTCAAGCAAACTTTCAAATTCGTCATCATTAATTTCATCATCCGAACTAGCAGTAGAGGTTGTAGAATTGTTTATATCTGACGAAAAGGCGCCTTGTCCGTGTAGTTCATCTAATAAAGATTCAAATTCATCATCAGAAATATCACCACTCGTATCAGTACTCGCTGAGTTATCATCCGAAGGTATAGTGTTTGCTGAAGGGCTACCACCACCATGTAATTCATCAAGCAAACGTTCAAACTCGTCTTCACTCATGTCATCGCTAGCATCTGATATTTCTTCTTGATGTATAGCTTCTGGTGGAGCAACAACAGGTTCAGGAATTGGTGTTTCAACCACGGGCGCAGCGTCTTCAGGTTGACTTAAGCGGCGTAATTCTGCAAGTAATGCAGCATCGGCCGTGGTCAATGGTTCTCTGCTTTTGACTAAGTCAAACATATCATTAATCGTGTCAAGTGCAGATAATATAGTATCCATTAAATCAGCATTAACGGTACGTTTTCCTGTTCGCAGTAAATCGAATATATTTTCTGCGCCATGACAAACGTCAACAAGCTCATTTAAAGCCAGAAAGCCTGCGCCACCTTTTACGGTGTGGAAGCCTCGAAAAATAGCATTGAGTAAATCAGCATTATCAACATCATTTTCAAGCTCAACTAATTGCTCAGAGAGCAATTCAAGTATCTCACCTGCTTCGACTAAAAAGTCCTGTAGAATTTCTTCATCTGCTTCAAATGACATTCACTAACTCCTGTTAAAAACCTAAACTTGATAAAAGATCATCAACATCATCTTGATCTTCTACAACATCATCTCTTTCTTCCGCATTAACGATTGGCCCTTCAACTAAGTTTTCACCCACTTTAGGTGCAGACTTTTCTCGTTCACTGTCTGCTGTCATACCAAATGCAGTTAACATATTGATTAAACTTTCTTCAACTTCTCTAACTAAGTCAATAACTTTTCTAATAACTTGCCCCGTTAGATCTTGAAAGTCTTGCGCCATTAATACGTCGGTCATTAAACTATGGATATGCGTGGTTTCTTTGCCTGTTGTCGCTAATAAGCAATCAAGATCCACACATAATGCTTTAAACTCTTTAAGCTCAATCTCATTATTCATTAATTTAGTCCATGCGGGGTTAACAGCACGGACTTGATCAGCAATGTTATCAAGCACTGGAAAAATAGATTCTACTGCATCCATTGTTTTGTTTGCGGCTTCTTCGGTGCTGGTAATAACATAATTTAAACGTTCTTTTGCATCAGGAATATCCGCTGTTGCTAAATCACTTAATCGTGAATCAATGTTGAAATTTGTTAAAGAGTCATGCAGTTGACGAGTTAATTTACCGATTTCAGCAAATAAATCAGAATTAATTGGATTTTGAATCTTAGAAATAAGCTCATCGGCTTTTTCTTGCTGATCATTTTCTAAAAATTCAACTAGAGACCTAGCCTGTTCTAATGAAATTCGTCCCACCATTGCCATATTCATGCAATATCCTCAACACTTAATCAAAGCACTAACAAATGTTTTTTGTGGACTGTAAGCAGCCCACCTAAATAAAAACTAACCTAAACGTTCGAAGATTTTATCTAATTTCGTTTTTAAGGTAGCAGCAGTAAATGGTTTAACAATATAACCATTTACACCTGCTTGAGCTGCCATTACTATTTGCTCTTTCTTTGCTTCAGCTGTAATTAATAATACGGGGATGTGAGCTAAATTTGCATCTGCGCGAATAGCTTTTAACAAGTCAATACCTTGCATTCCCGGCATGTTCCAATCAGTGACAACAAAATCAAAATCGCCATTCTGAAGCATAGGTAAAGCTGTACTACCGTCATCCGCTTCTTGAATGTTTGTAAAGCCTAAATCACGTAACAAATTTTTCACTATTCGTCTCATAGTTGAAAAATCATCAACAACAAGCACTTTCATATTTTTATCCAAGACACCCTCCGGCTAAACATTCATATTTCTAAAGGTTAACATAATTATTATTGTACTTAACTTTGCCAAGATTGCATACGAGCTTTTAACCTGTGCATTGCTTGACTATGAATTTGGCTGACGCGCGATTCACTCACATCCAGTATTTGTCCAATTTCACGTAAATTCAATTCTTCATCGTAATATAGAGACAGTACTAGAGCTTCACGTTCTGGTAAAGTACTAATACACTCACTTAAACCTTTTTTAAAGGCTTTGTGCTCAATACTTTGATATGGGTCATCACTTTGGCACGTACTGTCAAGCATCAGTGCATCTTCATTCACGCCTAAATCATCAATACCAAGTATTTTACCAGTACTCACTTCACTTAATATATGATGATACTCATTTAATGAAATTTCAAGCTTTTCAGCAACTTCTATATCTGTTACATCCCGCCCTAAACTGGCTTCTAGTTGCTTAATAGCTTCCGTAACCATACGGCTATTTTTATGCACTGACCTAGGAGTCCAATCTCCACGGCGCATTTCATCAAGCATCGCTCCGCGAATGCGAATACCTGCAAACGTTTCGAAACTAGCACCTTTGGTGTTGTCGAAATTGTTCGCTGCTTCAAATAAGCCGATCATACCCGATTGAATTAAATCATCAACCATGACACTCGCAGGCAAACGTGCTAGCAAGTGATAGGCTATTCGTTTAACCAATACAGTATATTGTTCAAGTAACACTGTTTTGTCAATTGGGTTGATATAGGCATTAGTTTTTACCACTTTTTACTATTCCCACCAAAATTATTTTAAAATGCTTGTTGGGTCTTTAATGTTCAACAAACGAGTGATATTAATTAAAAGTTAGTAATCGAGTAATTGTTCAATAAAAAATTCCAAGTGACCTGATGCTTGATGCGGTACTGGCCAACGACTAAGATTTTTAGCCAAATCCTTAAATGCAATGGCTGCTGGGGAGTCTGGAAAGGCTTCAACAATCACTTGCTGCTTGCGCACTGATTTTCGAATATTTTCATCAAAAGGGATCACGGCAACTAATTCAAGTGCCACATCTAAAAACCTATCCGTAACTTTTGTCAATTTTGCAAATAATTGTTGCCCTTCTTTAGGACTGCGCACCATATTGGCAACCACTTTAAATTTGAAAACATTGTGATCTCGACTAAGTAATTTCATTAGTGCATAGCAATCGGTAATCGAGGTAGGTTCATCACATACAACTAACATGACATCTTGTGCTGCGCGAGTGAAGCTCAAAACCATATCAGAGATACCAGCCGCCGTATCAACAATGAGTACATCAAACTGAGTTTTCATTTCGCTAAAAGCACGTATTAACCCTGCATGTTCTGCATGGGTTAGATCAACCATAGATTGAGATCCAGAAGTCGCTGGAATAATTTTT
>Ga0193960_1000325_pt1 | contig 19904 bp, 26 predicted proteins | sample FB_3_MG_FD_140338 | JGI IMG/M metagenome (GOLD analysis project Ga0193960, IMG submission 140338) | Microbial mat bacterial communities from the Broadkill River, Lewes, Delaware, United States - FB_3_MG | ecosystem: Environmental > Aquatic > Freshwater > River > Microbial mats | place: USA... | reverse complement strand
TTCTTCACATTCCCAAATTATTTCAACAGGAACTTGTCTAACTCTAACACTAGCCTCATTCATTTTATACACCCTTTCTATATATCTACCTATTAGCCATCGTATTTAACTTTCTTTCTACTCTCTATTTCAAACGTTAACCATTCTACTACCCTTCTACATATTCCTAATTGCCATAATTTATTTAATAGCTTCACCCATTTCCCCTTTCTTAAAAGTTTGAGTGGTACCGTTATTATAAGTTACCACTTTTGGTAGATAATATTTCCAACCGTATTCAACTTTAGCTGGTGTTTCTTCACTGTGAAATCTAAGTGAAGTTTTATCAAAATGAAAATAAAAGTTTTTACGTCCAGCTGTAACTCTGTCTTTTAACGCTCTTATAATACCAGTGTATGGAACTCCATTGGAATCAACCTCTACTTCTTCTTCAGTTATATCCCAAACACGTTCAATACCTAAAATGTTATCAGCTATATTAGTTATATTTTTACTTCCAGCTACATGAACTTTTTCTAATGGTACCCCTTCAATAGATCCACTTTTATTAGGATGGGCCACTAATACTACTTGAACATCGTGTGTAAGAGCAAAAGCTTTGCATCTTTTTACAAAGTTAGTTTGTTGTGCGTTCTCTTCTCCATTCGTATCTTCAATTGCAGACATTAAGTTGTCTATTACAAAGAATTTTACACCATGACGTCTATAAGCTAATTCCATAACTTTGAATAACCCAGAATCGCCAGTAACATCAACTTTCTTTTCATAAACGTAAAACATATCTCTATACCAGGTAAGTATAGCTTTCTTTATATCCTTTTTTATTGAAAATACTGCATCACCCCATTCGTCAAAAGTTTTATCAAACAAACCCTTCTCGAATCCCGCTACTTGCCTCATTATCCAATCTTCAATATTATCATCTGATAACTCACCACTATACAAAAATACTTTTTGACTTTCTAATATATTAGCAATCATTTGAGACATTACAGTTGATTTACCTTCGTTATCTCTACCAAACAATAAAGTTAGCTGTCCACCTTTAAACTTTTTGAAATGCCTATCAATTTCGTTGAACCCAGTATAAAACTCTGTGTTGCTTTGGCCTTTTCTTTTTCTACGACCCATATTAACAAGACCTTCTGTTCTTTCTGCTAGTAAATTATCAATAAACTCTTTTACCGCTTCTGGTCCATGCTGCATAAGTAAATCGTTAGCATCTTTACATTCGTCGTGGTAATCAACAATAACTTTATCTTTGCCTATCCTACTTCTTATTTCTTCGGCCCCGTCTAAACCAGCTTGATCTGAATCGGACCATATAATAAATTTATCTACTTTTTCAATTAACGCCCAACTATTTTCAATCCATGCGTTTTCTTTTATACCACTCGGCACTGATACAACGTTAGTATATCCACATTGATGTACAACCATCCTATCAAATTGGCCCTCTGTAATTATAACTGGTTTCTTCGGGTCCAATGTATCAACTCCCCATAGAATAGGCTTAGAGTCTTTTTCTCGACTACATTTTTTTTCAGTGGCCTTTCTATAAGTGTTAAAGATATGTTTTCTTTTAGAATTAAGATGTTTAAAAACTAACCACTCATCTTTACCCTTGTATATAGTTTGTACTCCACATTCTTCTAAAGTTGATTTTAGTATACCCCTGTCAGTGGCCATCTTGATTGTTTGTGGACCAAGTTCATTAAACTTATCTTGAGGAACCTTGTATTTCTTCTTAGCATTTAAAGTGCTAGGTATATCCAAGTCAATTCCTAATAGGTCCGCTACTTTAACTTTAGCTTCTTGAAAAGAACAACTTTCCCACTCCATATAGTAACGAAATATATCTAGGTTCTCACCACACCCCAAACAGTTAAAGCATAAACCTTCTTCAAACCATCCCATACTAGGTGTTTTTTCGTTATGAAATACACACGATATTTTGTGTGATCTGTTTTCTTGTGTTCCAATCCCTGCTAGTATAATATCTTTTGCTCTGTAGCCTAACATTTCTTTTAATTGTTGTGTGTCCATATTTTAACCCCAATCTAATTCCATAGGTCCTTTTACTGGTTTAATAACTTTTTTCTGTTCTTCTTTTATCCAATCTTCAAAATAAGCTTTATTTCCAAAGAAATTATTGCTAGAATAAATAAAAGTAACATTATTTTTCTTTACATGATTTGAATACGCTTTTACAGTTTGAAGTAACTGTTCATGAGAATATTCTTTTAACCTTTTTGTATAATTGTTAAATGTATCTCTCTTTGATTTGCTATTAGGGTAAATGGCATAAAGTTCTTCAAATTCTAAAGTGTATTCTTTTTTATTTTCATTCTCTTTATTCTTATCATTCTTGTTTGTGTTCCGTTGATGTTCTTTTGATGTTCCGTTGATGTTCTTTTGTTGTCCCTCAACTTGGTAAGACTCCCAATTTTCAACGGTTATAAGTGTATACTTTGTTGTTCTTTTTTGAGCAATCATGCAATCTGTTTGAAGAGTGTTTAAAAAGTTATCTACCTTCTTTCTGCTCCACCCCCATTCGTTAGACATGTCCTTTACAGACCAAATAGTTTGACCTTTCTCAACCTCTACTATTTGATTTCCTATAGGCACTTTAGCTGGTTTATGATTAACTCTTAAAAGTATATCAACCCACGCTTGGCCTTTAGAAAACGGCTTATCTTTCCATATCCAATTTTCTTTAACTTGCCTGTGTAGAAAAATATACCCTTGCATAACTACTCCTTCATTCTGATCTCAATACTCTTATCGTCGTAAATCACATACTCAACTTCATCTGTTTTCTTAGCTTTTAAAATAGTTCTTACTGTAGATGGCAATGTTATAAAAATATTAGTGCCAGCCTCTTGAACTTTAACGCTAGTTGTTAATAAAACTTCTCTCTTCATTTGTTCACCTCCTAACACTATTATACTTGTTTTAAAACCAATGTCAACATTATTCTTTGAATTAATTACCGCAAAATATTTTGCACTAAAAAAAAGCCACCTGTTAAAGTGGCTGTAATCGTTGGTATTGCTAGAAAGGAATCGATTCATCATTATCTATATCTTGAAATTCTTGGCTGTAGTCGTTTTCTTTCTTCTTGCTATCTAAAAATTCAAAGTTGTCAACTAAGATATAAGGAAACTGTTTCTTCTCTCCGTCTTTCTCGTATTGGTCAATCTGAAATGCTCCTGTAATTAACACTTTCGACCCTTTGGATAAATACTGTGCCATCGTTTCTCCGCGTTTACCAAGCGCTTTAATGTTTAACCAGTCTGTATCCTGGTATCCTTCTTTTGCAAACTTACGTTTAACTGCCACACTTCCGCTAGCTATAGCAGATCCGCCTTGACTGTACTTTAACTCTAAATCCCTTCCTAATACCGCTGTAACTGTAATTTGATTCATATAATCTCTCCTATTCGTAATATCTACTATCAATCCAGTCTACAGTTCTATCAATCTTGTAGTTCAATGCATTCTTGAATACAGCTGATAGAAATGTAATAGCTTTCTTTTCATCTTTAATCACCATTAAAGTATAACTCATTATTAACCTTAACAAAACAACTATTTCGTCTACAGCTTCAAATATGATCTGTTCTAGGTTGTGTTTATTTGGTTCTTTTTCAAATTCAAATCTAGCTTTTTCAAATTCGCAACGTTCCTCGATTAATTTGTCTTTGCCGTCTTCCAATCCGAAATGTTTCGCCATCTTTTTAATAGATAGCCATTGATCATTTTTCATTCTATACCTCCATATACTTTGCTATTGATTTATCTTTTAATGCTTTGATACCTTTTTCAGTAAGTTTACCTCGACCTTGACCTTTAGTTACAAATCCATTATGTTTTAGCCATTTCTTATGATAGCTGTATGGGTTGTATTGGTAGTCTGAGTTGCTGTTAATCTTGTACAGTGGCTCTGTAGTGTTGTAAAGGTGATATAATACTTCGAGTTTTCTATCCTCAGTAGGCACTAATAATTCAATTCCATATTTTAAAGCATTTTCACCGATTTCAGTTAATACCCATACCTGGTTATCAAATCCTCTGTCTATAAAATCATCTTTGTAGAGAGTTTGCTTGTCATAGGATATTTTCTGCGATGTTAGTCCTAACTCTTTGGCGATGTTTTTATTCATGTAATCGCCTTTGCTTATAGCTCTTAGTATAGCCATCTTTCTATTTTGTGTTTCTTTGTATTTCACGTTACCAGCCTTTCAAGCGGATTTTACACCGCTATAAACCCTCATAATAGCTACAAGCTTTATCATACTCAGCTTTAGTCATATCTTCGATTTTAGTTTTCTTTGTTGATTTCAATACATCTGCTTTTACATCTGCTGCCGATTTGCCTTTACTTCCTGCAATTGCGAATAACCTTTTGACTTGCTTTTCTGATAAATTGCTTGATGTCGTTCCACTTTGATTCGATTCGCTAGTTTGTCTTCTATTATCAGGATCATCTGCATCGGTTGGTATTCCGAAATATTTCAACAAGAAATATCTTTCTGCGTACGTTAGTGCAGTTCCGTAAGCTTGTGATACATCGTCTCCTTGTTGTCCGTAATACGCAAATGGAATAACTTCTCTTTCTTCGGGTTTTTCTGCGTTAATCCAAGTATAAGAGCCTTGACCCCAAACTAAGAAGTCTATCTTATCTTTACCTTTCGAACTCACGTATTTATGTTCGTGCCATTCTCCTGATTGTGTAGAAGGTTGAAGTATTAACCCTAGTTCGTCCATTTTTCCTTTTATCTTACTTAGAATTTGATCTCCAGTTACATAAGAAAAATTAAATCCTTTCTTATCTTTAGCCAAACCATCGATTGATTTCCTAACCTCTACTATCTTTTCCCATAGGTTCATCTAATCCCTCCAACGTCTTAATTGCTTCTGAGTGCCATTTTATTTCTTTTCTATACCGTAATACTGCTTTGTCATAGTTTTCTTTATACTCGCCAATTTTGAGTTGATTATCAATACTTCTTAACTCTTGGTTAAGTTTCTTGAAATGTTTAAGTTTGTTTAAGTGGTATTCTATTAACGTTAGCTTAGTCATAGTTACCGCCAGTTTCTTGTAAATACTCTTCGTAAGCTGTTTCTAATTCTTCTCCGTTCATATCTGCTTGCCAGTTCATTTCTTCACCACCTCATAACCTAACTCGTTAGCTATTAACTTTAGTTCGTCAATGTAGATATCTATTTCGTTAACGACTTCTCTGCCTTGACCTTTTACAACTTCGGTTAGTGTTAAAGACTCTTTGCTGATGTGATCAACGTATCTAGTTGTATTTATTTCTAACGAAGTTCCTTCTAGCATTGTTCCGTTATATAATACTTTCATAACCTTCCTCCTATAATAAACTTCTACCGCATTTTTTACATCTAGTGATCAACTTTGTCTCGCAATGTTTTTCTGTGTACTGCGATGGTATATCCTCGTGACAGTTGATGCATTTGCCATCGTTAGGCATAAACCAAGGTTTTTCTTTATCTACTACGTATTGACGTTGCAGTTCTAGTTTAGTGTAAGGTTTCATTATCTACCAAACCTTTCATAGCTATCTATAGACATTTCTGAAACATCACTCATAGAACCTTCTAAAGTTTCAACCACATCAATAAGCCAATCAATAGTTTTTGCTGATTCCGCTGCCATTTCTGAAATATTTGTATCAAATGTAAACACTTTATCATCCTTATGTTTTTTCTCGACACCTTTTAAACTTCTGCTAATTCTCTTTGCTTCTTCTAAATTCATCCTTAACCCTCCTCGTAATGTTCTAATAGATAATTAATCTAAAATCTTGGGTCTTCAAATTGCATCCCATCCGCCCAAGTTCCATCAAAATCATAACCACCGCCATAATAATTAGAACTACGACCGCTTTTTTTAGCTTTCTTTTCACTTTCTTCTTTGTGGTCAGATATAAATTGTAAAGCATCTTCGAAAGTTTCTCCGTAATATTTTATATTTAAAGTGGATTCTATACCTAACATGCATTTATACATTGCCATGGTAACCATTGTTTCTTTTCCAGTTTGCTTATTAAAAATAGGACAATTTGCTTTTGCCATCGTTATTCCCCTTTCTTAATTACCGTAAACAACACCTCGTTATTCTGCAACACTTCTATTTTTTCATTCTTTTTTAAACTCTCAATTGTCTTTTTCATATTCTGTCTAAATTTAGTAATACCAATCGTTTTCACTTGCTCACCACCTTTGCTATATGTACATAATATCATACATAATAATGTACGTCAACACTTATTTTAAATTAATTTTAGGCAAAGAAAAAACTACCTCGTTAGAAGTAGTTTGGCGGATTACCCATCAGGAACTTGCCGGAACCATTGATGAGTTGAATTAAGTATTCAAGTATGATATACTATAAGTAATTAAATACAAATCTTAGTAGTGCTACCAACACTCTAAGTAGTTACCGATAAACCCAACTATCGAATAAAGACCTTTTAAAAGGAAATGTATCTAATTACATTATACTAAATTTTTAGAGATTGTTCAAGCCTTGCGTTTATCGTGAGGCTTTTTTATTTGGTCGTGAGAGTTAATCACGTTAATATAACACATACTCTAACTAAGTATGATTAGTCCGTCAGAAGGACCTTGTTGATCCTCGATGATTACCGTACAGTTCACTTTTGTGAGGATAGGGCAACGATTAACTATAGTGGTTAAGGTGGTAAAGGCTGACCGTGGCACCTTTGAGTTGTTATAGCGAGCGAAAAATCGGCTCCGAAGCATTATTTCTATCTCTTTTTATAAGGGATAGTCTGCTCACTCACAATCTCACCAAAGCATTATTATAAAAGAAAAGAGCCACTAAATTAATAGTGACTCGGTTCAAAATAAAAATGAAAGGTTGGTAGTTATAGTATAGCATAATTAATCCCTAAATCCAATAGTAGTAGGATTAATAAATACACCTGCGGCAGTCATTACAGCTAATACAGCATTAACCCATGTGTCATATCCTTCCGGAACGTGGTATAAGCCAAACACTTGGCCTGTGATTGCTACTAATGAAAACATTGCCATCCAAAAACCTTTATTTCTAAATCTCTTATTATCCATAATATCCTCCAAATTCTTTCTTTCTCGAAGACTTCTTTCTTTCTATTTCTAAGTAAGCGCCGATATCTAATGGTTCTAGTGGGTCGTGATAGCTATCGATAACACCTTCTCTTAATGCCCATTGCACAGCATCTTCCTTCCATTGAGGACATTTACTTGAATTTGTATCCTTAACTATCTGATTAAAAGGAAAGTTGAGTCCTGGACAAGTTTTGTTTGCGTAATCACTATGTTGCTTAAGTGGTAAGTCTCCGTAACGACTCCTAATATCTGCGATCAAATCAACCAATTCGTTATACATATCAGTAGATACATTATCTTTGTCATAGTTACCAACTACACATATACCGATAGATTTATCGTTCATGCCTTTTGTATGCGCTCCACTGATGTTTTCTGAACGACCTTGGATAACTGTAGCCACTCCATTAACCCTCTCTATAACCCAATTGTATCCTATATCACGCCATCCTAAATTTTCCACGTGATACCTTTTAATAGCGTTAAAATCCTTTGTTGTACCATCCTTTGTAGCTGAATGATGTATGATGATTACTTCAGGTTTATTCATTATTTCCACCTTTCTTTTAGTATATCTACGGTCTTAAAGCCAATACCGTCTATATAATCCAAATCTTCCACTGTGGCGTTTTCGTTAGCGTCACAGTAATAGATTATACTCTGCGCTCTATCGTGTCCTATACCGTATACTTCGGTTAACTCTTCATATGTAGCTGTGGTTATACTTGGTTTGTATGTAAGTCCTAATAATAGAACACTTATAACTAAAGTTACAAATACAGCCCATAATATTTTATTTCTCACCACTACCTCCCCTCATAACTAATAATTGATCAATCTTGCCCTCTACTCTAATTAGGTATTGTTCTACTTTATTCAATTCTTCTTTGGTAGCAGACTCTTTTTCAAGTCTGCTTACCCTTACATCTAAATTGCTGTATACTATCTTGATTAAAGCACCAATAAACCCGACTAGAACAGTAGATGAAACCGCTACTTGCACTGTTGTCATTTAGCACCTCCTAGTTTATCCTTTATTTTGTCTATAACGTCTTTTGTATAACAAACAATAACCGTGATTATACCAACTAACATAATTAACGCACTTGCAAAAGTTAAAAAATCATTTAACATTAGTTACCCCTCGCTTTCAACACTTCCCTTTTGGCTTTTGTTGAACCATCTGATTTAATTTTAGCAAGAACTCTAGAAGCTGAAATTGCTTGTTCTTGTGTTTTGATTTCTTTGTCTTTTAGATATCTTGAATACATCTCATCTACATATTTACCTTCTGTTTCTTGCCACAATTGTTTTTCTTCTTGTGTTAAGTTTAACACTTCTTTATTAAATTTGAAACTATTAGGAGGTTTTCTATCAGGGAAAACTTTAGTTTCGTTAGTTAATTCAGAGATGGTTCTAATTTTATCACCGTAATCAGTTGGTTCGTAAGTTGTTGTAGTAGCAGGATCTAATAAAGATCCGATAGGTCCGCTAGTTCTTTTCATCTCTCTTCCTAAGGGATCGAATTTAGCTGGCAATCCTTTTGAGGTGTATTTCTTTGGCAAAAACGGCAAAGCTGGTATATTAGCCTTAATTTTATCTGTAAATGGACTCTCTCCTGTCCTTGTTTCTCTGATAACCGGGTCAATAGCTTGCGCAGTTTGCCTAACTATACTAGGAACAAACCCAGGTAACGCTTCTTTAGCTGGTACTGATAATATATCTGTAAAATTAGTATCATCCCTCATGCCTTCATACATCATTTTTTTAATGATGAACATTGTAGGTAAATCTACTGCTTCTTCCCACGTTGCTTCACTTAATGATTTTAATGCGTCTTTTGGGTTACCTGGTTTCTCTGCTGACAATCTTGCTCCTACAGCTATAGGAGTCGTCATAGGAGCAGCCCAATTGTATGATTTAATAGTATCACCACTTTGCTTCTCTGTGCTTTCTCCTTTAATCAATCTACCTAGTGCACTTGTATTGATTTTGTAATTTCCAAGACCTTCTGCTTGATTAAATGCATTTACATCATAATCCTTGCTGTCGTCAGCTCCACTTATGATTCCAAGATCATTTAACTTCATACCCAAAGCAATCAAACCAGTTCCAGTTGTAGCTCTACCTATTTGCATTGCTAATTCTCGTTGAGTTTGTGGAGAAATATTTTTACCTGTCGTTGCTAAGTCGAATATAGATGCTGCTGCTTTTGTATACCCTAACGGAGAGTATTCGAAACCTCTTGTAATTATATTTCCTGGAACTCTAGTGTATTTTAATGTTAGATCGCCTAATCCAAATTCTCCGACCTCTTTGAATAATTTCTTATTTGTGTCCAAATGAAGTCTGTTAAGGTGCGACTTTGTTTTACTCATAAAATCAGCTAACCCACTGTCATTTTGAAAAGTTGCAAACTCCGCTTCTTTTACAGCTGTTTCTATTTCTTCTCTTGTGGCTTTTCCCATGATTTCATCAAAAGACATTTTATCAACTTCTTTGCCTAATCTTGCTCTGACTTGATTATAAACAGAATCAGCTTTAGTGAATCCTTTAAAAAATTCATCTGGCGTTTGCAATGAAACTGACATTGTTTTTTCCAAACCCTTACCTAGCCTTGATTTAAAAGCACTACCAAATAACAAGTCGTACTTACTCTGCTTACCTTTTGATACTCCTGCAGTGATTTCAAAGAAAGATTTTTTTCCTTCTCTAAACCCTTCGTTAAGTGCTTTTTTCCAAGGTGGCATTTTAGCTATTACAGAACGATTACCAGTAAACATCGATATACCCCTGTCAGCTATAGAGGCTGGTATCCTAGAAGTCATTTCACCAGCTATCGACGCCGTGTTGCCAAAGATATTCCTAAGGAATGTTCTTCCATTCAACAGGTGAGACATCGCTTGAATAGTTGATAGTTTTCTTGCTTTAACTACTGGGATCTTTTCAAAAACTTTATTCATAGTAAGAGCAGTGTTCATTGCTTTTAACTCTTCAAAACTGTTACTAGATAAGATTTGATTCTGAATAGCTTCTTTTTCGCCTGCTTTACCAAGTCTTTTCGAAATAGCCTCGGCCAATTCCTGTGGTGTCATTTTGTTAATCATTCTAATATCGTCTCCAACCTCTGAAATTAACTTGGGTTCGACTTTTACATTTGCTTCGCTTAATGTATTGGTTGCCCACTTCTGCATTCCCTCAGGAGTGTTTTTAGACCATATAGATGCAGCTTGCACGTCTTGCCCTGCTCGTCTAAACTTCTTCGCTAATGATTCAATGATTTCTACTGCCTCCGCGTCTCTTCCGGCTACTTGTAATTTAGAAATTAAGTCTCTGCCTATTTCAGGTTCAATAGCACTACCAAATTGATCACCTTCTTTAACCATTCTTACAGCGGTTTCGAAGTTTTCTTTTACTACTTGTTTTGCTAATTCAGTCCTAGCCTCGTTCGATGTTGTAGCAAGTTCTAAATCTTTGATTCTTCTAGTCAATTCTGCAGTTGTATCGTCTGATCTTCTAGCGGTTTCAATGAAATTTGCTTCACTCACTCCAACCTCAGGAGTTTTAAACTCAGCTTCTCTAGGTTTACCCACAGATATATCCACAGGTTGTGGAATGGTTTTAGTTTGTTCAATCGGTTTAGGTGATTCAATTTTTTTTATTTCCTCTTTTTTTGTTTTTGATATTAATTCTTCTACGGTAGTTTTTGGTTTTACGTCTATCGAATCAATATATTTTTTTGAACCGTCAGGAAATTCAACTTCAACTCTACCAAAAGCACTTCTCCCTGTTGCGTTCCCTTCACCAAAAGGAGTTATAACACTTTTTCCTTTATAATTAGTACGTTCCTTTGCTATTTTTTTTGATAATTCTTTTGGAGTTAATCCACCTTCTACTTCATTAAACGAATCACCCTGTATTAATTTTCTTTTTTTCGCAGCTTGCTCCATTCCAATTGTTTTCAATCTTCTTGATTTTTCTTCAATGCCAAAGTTAGAATTTTGTATTTTCTCTTTCAACATATTTGTTTCTATATTAATTTTATTAATTTCTTCTAATATAGATTTATCTACTTCTGTTAAATCAGCTTCTTTTGTTATTTGTGGTACTTCTACTGGTTTCGGTGGTTCTATGGTAGTAGGTGAAACTTCTTGTGGTCGTCTAAGTGCTTCTAATTGCTGTCTTTGTCCTGTTATCTGAGGTTCTAACGACTCTCTTAATGCAACATCTACGTCTATTCCAGTAGTCTCTAAGTAAAGCTCTTTTAAGGCTTGTTCTGTATCTGCGTCGGTTTTACCAAAAGCTCCACCAAAATTCTCTTTACGCCATGTATTGAAGTCGTCAGTTACTTGTTGAGGTGTTTTGTCAAATTGTTTGTAATACTCTTCTACTTCAATATCTTTTGCAACTCTCTCTTGTGTCTTAAGGAAGTCCTCTGCGCTTACACCCTCTAATCCTAATTCTTTTGCTATGTCAGGATTCTTTTTAACAACTGTGTCTATTAATTTATCAGCTTTTTTAGCGTCAATGTTAAGCTGTTTTGCAACTTGTTCTGTTGCTCCTGATTGTCTTAATTCGCTTAATCCCTTTATAACTTTTCCTGCTCCTGCAAAAACCAAATTCGCAACAATGTCAAAAGTCACGTTTTCAGCAATTTCTTGCCCTACATTTCTTCCGCCAGTTGCAGCTTCAATAGCACCGATACCAGTACCGATAGTAACATCTTTTGCAAGTTCGCCAGTTAACGTACCAAGAGCACCTGTACCAGCACTAACAGCTAATCTTTGAGATAAAGTAGGGGCTAAAGTTCCTGTTGCCGCTCCAACTCCGCCTGCTCCTAGTGATGGTGCTGCGCCTCCTGTTATAGCACCGCCACCCAAAGAATAAGCACCACCGTACAATCCAGCTTTACCTAAAACTTCACCAACTTTAAAAGGAGTTGTCTTTTCTGCCTCTTTAAACGCTTCGGTAGTCTCAGGTGTACTTATTTTTTCTAATAACTTAGGCTGGACACCTGCTGTAATTCCTTTTGCAATACCTGCGCCGAATGGCTTTTCTCTTGCTTGTGATCTCAAGAACTCCTGGTTAAGTTCTCTTACTCTATCTATTTCAGATTGTGTTTGTTTAGGTTTTCTAGTGATAGACATAATTTCTTTCTGAATATCATCAGGCGTTCTAGTTGTTGTGCTTTTAAGTTGTTCTGGAGTTTTACTAGTTCCAATTACTTTTATATCATCGGTTTCGAATATATTTTGCTTTAGTGGATCGGGTGCTTCAGCCCCAACTCTTCTTATACTTTCTTGTATTCTTTTGGAAGGATCAACTTCCATTAGTCTAGGCTGTGGTTTGGCACCTAATCTTTCGCTCAATTTTGATTTGCTTTTATTTGCCAATCGTTGTGATAAAGACATCTTTACCTCCCTAAAGTTCTATATAATTCTAATCTGTTTTCTGCCTGTTGTATTTCTCTCATACTTAATCCGTTTTTAGAAATCAATTCAATAGCTTGTTCGTCTGTTAATTCATCTTGAATAGATACTATATAGTCAGCAGTAGCATCAACAACTTGCGAGCCAGTTGGTCTTACTGCGCTTCCAGTTATAGGATCTCGCGTACTTAACCTGTCTATTATTGCGTTTATCCCTTGTTGATATTCGTTAGTTGATACTAATGGTTTTGGTGGTTTAACCGCTGCGCCACCAGTTTTCGGTTTTGTAGAAGTAGGTGCTCCAATCAATTGCATTTCTTGTGGTGTTAAAGGGATACCTTTAGTCCACTTGCTCATAGCGAAGTCTGTTGCGTCTTGTTGGGCTGTAGCTTGTCCTTGTTCCATTCCTGCTATTTTCTGTTGTCTAGCCATTTGTAAATACGGAATAAGCGGATCGTTAGGGTTAATTGCCATTCTTCTGTTAATCTCAGCTTGGTAATCTGCTCCATATTGACCTATTGTGCTAATAGCTTCTTGTCTGAGTTGTTCTTCGGCTTGTCTACCTCGTTGTTCTTCTGCTAAACCTTCTTGATATGCTCGCCGTTCTTCAATGTCACCTCTTTGTAACTCTCGCTCTCTATCAGCCATTTGCATCTGAAGTATTCTATCGAGTGCTGATGCTTCTCCGCCAGCTTCTAACGCTGCAATATCTCTAGCAAGTCCTGATTCTACAGCTTGTTCTTGTGCTGCTATTCCTGACAATTCTTGCGCTTCTTGTGCTTGTAATCCGCTTAACGCTTGTCCGGATTGAACATTTTGCGCTATTTCGGATTGTTGTTCAGCGCCTTGTGCCTGTTCGCCACCGCCTAATGCTTTTGATGCTAACAGTTTTCTGAACGCTTCTTTACCTAACTCTGATTGAGTTTTGACACCGGTTCTAGCTCGTCTAAACGCTGGCGCTACCGCTTCTCTACGTTGGCCTAATGCACTTAGTTGGCTTTCTGCTGACTTTTTAGCGGATTCTGTACCAGCTTTAATTCTCTTTTGTTCGATTCTGTTAATAAAGTCCTCGTAATCGAAAGTAGGTTCTTGTCTACTTGAACCATAACGTCTAGTTTTGTCTCTATTTTTATCGAAAGCACTTGTTAATCTACCACTACCTGTGGTTTTTCCACTTTCTCTAGCTTCTTTGCCACGTTGTTCGGCTGCTAAGTTAACAGTTTTAGTTTGTTCTCTACCTCTTTCATCAATATAGGTTCGCTTTTCTCTAGGTTCTTTTTTCGTTGATCCGGCCGACTTACCGAATCGTTCTTTGTATCTTTTTTCGTAATCTGACTTTATTTTTTTCTCTCTATCAGTTAACGCCATTAGTCTACCTCCTTTATATAGGTGTACTTTTCTAACTTTTCAATAGTTTTGAACGATACGCCGTTTATGTTTTCTAACTCGTTGTAATCAGTTAAACCATTCTCTTGTATATAATTATACACCATTTCTGCTTTATCTTCATTAATGTATTCGTGTAGCTGATCAATATCAGCCTGTAAGATGTTTACTTTAGGCACTATGACAAAGTTATCGAGTACAAAATAAAGTGCTATACAGATTGAAAATAGCATAATTAGAGTTATCTGCAAAAGGTTGGTGCGGAAGGTAGAATTTATTTTTTCTACCTTCTCTTTATCAACCGTAACTATTTTTATGTTTTTAATTAAGTCAAACATATTACACCGCCAACGCTACCGCAATCATTGATTTTAATTCGTCGTATTCAACTTGATTAATATCTTGATCAGATAAATACTTGTCAAGCGTAATGTCTCTTAGTTTGATTAATTCTTGATCATTATAAAGTTCCATCTCTATCGCTTTTTTAGTCATATGATATTTTGACATTAGATTTCCCCCTTTAGCTTTTGTTGTTCATAGAAGAGAATAGCTATGTTTTCTGCTTGTATTTCCGCTTCAGTCTTCGGTACTGGTAATGGCGTGCAATCATGTGCATCAACTACCGCTTGAACCTTCGCCAATAAACCCACTGGTTCTCCATCAATTGGGTTTGTTACTTCTGCTGTGTAATCGTACCAAACATCAACCGTGTGTTCTGTTTCTAATCCTTCGTCAATAACTTCTTTTGTAAGTTTCTGATAAGTAGTTACTGTTTGTTCTTGTTCGTCTGTTGTTGTGGTTTTTTGAATGTCAGAAAAAAGTATCACTGTTGGATTTTCTTCACCGACAAAGTATTTATCTATCGGATATACATTTGCTTCTATTAATTCGCCATGTAATTTTGTTGATAAACAACCATTGTATTTTAATTCTAATAGCACAATATCACCCCTTCCTATTTACTAATTACAAATCTGCTGCCAGCCAGTAGGTTCAATGGACTGCCTGTGCTCACTTGGTAGGCTCTGAAATCAATAGTGTCACCTGCGTCAAACCATTTTTTAAACGAAACCCTTGGCGTGCAAGTAAAGTTTAGTCCAGCGGCATTCCTTACATCGGGTTCAAATTCTACATTGTCAATATAAGCAGAAAGGTATCTAAAACCATTATTATCTGCAGTAAACGCTCCAAATGCTGATACAGTTCTATAACCACTTTCTCTGCACGTCCATGTGCTAGTGTCTACATCGAATTCATTTCTGTTGTCTTTTACTTTATTTGTGAAAAGCACTTTGGTTACAGTCTCTGGTATTGACTGTGTAGAGGGTCTAGTATATTCGCAATACGCTTGTTCTTCCAACCTCTTAGCAGTTTCAGAAACACCCGCACTATCAACATAGTCAATTGCAGAGAACCCAGCAAACAGCATGTCGTCATTTTCGTTGTTATGCGCTCCAAATGTGAGTATCCCGCCAATTAAAGTTGTTTCAGCTGTGATTGATTCAGACCATTCTCCAAAGTTAACTCTACCTCTTGCAGTTAAACTACTACCTTTTTTCTTTAATACTAACTCTACAGTATCACCAGGTTCGATAGGTAGTGGCACAGTATAAAGAACTTGTATATTGTTTTCTCTTACTGCGAGTCTTAAGTTATCACTTTCGATTGAAAGCCTTACATTGTTTTCAAAATTAGGGTTGTCATAATCTGACTCAACCCAATACGTTATAGATCTTAAAGTAGCCACGGATTGCGTTCTTTTTATTAATCTAGCTATTCCACTTTCCCATTGAATATTTGTTCTTAATGATGAAAAACTACTTGCATCAGAGCCTTTTATATCACGAATGATATATTTTCCGAACTCTTTGCCTACGAAGTAATTCCCTGTATCTACCGTAAAAATAGCTGTGTCTATCCCGTTTACTTTTTCTTGGAAATACTCAGGTTGTGCTAGTGTAGGGTGTTTTTTAATACTTTGGATGTAGTTAAAATTAACATTAGTAACTCCAGTTGCGGTTACAAAAATTCTAAATGATTGAATGTTTGATAAATCAGCACCAGTGCCAATAACTAAAGGCGTATTTACTACGCTTGCCACTTCCCATTTATTGTCTGTAAAATCAGTGAAAATGTACCTCGAATAGTCTCCGCTAAAAACAGCATCACTACACAGTTCTATTCCAATGTTAGTTATTACAGACGAATCTATAACTTTTGTAAGCATTCCTAAGAAATCACTTGCAGTAAAATCCTCGCCACCTAATAATTTTGAGAAATCTATAGGGGTTAAATTTTCAAACCTAGCCGAGCCAGAACCATTAGAGGTTGTAATTTTATAGCTTTGTTTTCCTACCGCTTTATCAGCCGTATCGACACCAAATATAAAGCCAGCACCAACTGTAGCATCTGCGTCTGATTGACCGTCCCATAAACCTTTTTGACTAACTGCAAATCTAGCAGCATCGTAAAGTTGTGAGTTATATACATTGCTTTTGATGTTACCTGGTTCATCTGACAGTTTAATATCTTTTAAACTTCCGTCAGAAATATTAAGCGGTGCTAAATCATCTACGTATTGTTTGTTAACCGCTTGCGTGCCACTAGAAGGTATTGGAACTATAGGGCTAGATGAAAACGTTTTAGTTCCAGCTACTGTTTGATTACCTGTCAATTTAACATTTTGGCCATCAGCTGTACTTAAGTTATCTATAATCTGTCTATTTTCTTCTAGTGCGTCACCAACGTTGTTAGCTGTCACACTTGCTGAGTTGTGTCCGATTGCATTAGACCCACTATTACCTAAAGTTTCATCTGCTAATGCAGGTAATAACGTTGTGTTGTTGTACGTCTTTGAATCAATTCCAGTTTGGTCAAAAGATAATTTTAATGCAGTTGCTTGGCCTTTTACTTGATCGGGTTGATTTTGAATGTTATTAGTAGCGTAAGTAGACTGCGGTAATGTTTTCTTTGCCATTTGTTACCTCCTATCTTGAATAACCTTGTGATTGAGCCTGTAATAACAGCTTCAAAATGGTTAACTCTTCATTATTTGTATCGTTTTCGAATATCACTTGTAGATAAGTAAATTTTTTAATCTTACCTCTTAACCTTTGTGGCTGTGGGTTTAAGTTTGTCAAGAAAGACCAGTCATTAAAGTCAACGTTATCAAAATCCATCAAAACATATCTAACGGTAAAGGTTTTTGAATCTTCCTCGTTTTTAATGTCTGTTACGAACTTAATATCTAACTCTGTTCTAGGGTGTGGTTTGATCGATACCCATTGGTTAGTCATAAATTTTCTATACTCCAACGAATCAAAATCATAGAATCCAGTTGCCATTCTACAAGGTATTGTATCTCCCAAAACTTCTCCGTCTGCTAAAAATTCTCTATCGAACCTAGAAACGTTACCATTTCCAGCAAAATACACTTGACCTTCAATGTCTATAATTTCTGTAGCAGTGATGTTAGTATATCTATAAAACGTATCGTTTCCGTAGTTCCAAACGTACACCACACCAGCTATATTGAGCCAGTATTCTTTATCATTCTGATTGTCAAATGTAACAGCCTGTGATAAATCAAGGATTTGTAGGCTTAATTTTAGCCTGTCTGAGACTATCTTTGCATTACGTTCATCTTCTACGCCTGTTGCTGATGACCATCGCCACATTGAAAAACCATCCAGTGAAAGAGGATTGTTCTCGATAAGTCTAACTTGATTAGGAGCTAGGTTTCCGACTGCATTATTAAGATCTCTGTAAGGGTAAATAAATCTATTTAATCCAGGGTTTTGAGCGAAGTTGGGGTTGAACTCAGGGTTAACAATCTTTGTTTCATTTTTCTTGAACACTAATAACGATTGATATTGTGGTTCGAGGTCTGTGATTGCGAATTCATCTGTTCCTACTGCCACAAATGAGTTTACTGCAAAATAATTCGCTCTTAAGATTCCACTAAATCTAAAAATATTCTTTTCGTCAGAATTACCCCAAATGAATAAGTTTGTGTCGTTCTGAACACCATACGCAATGGCATACTTGTTGTTTTTAACTAAATTAGCGTTTCCGGCAACAACTTTTGTCCACTGAATCGATACTTCAACTTCGTTACCTGGTGCAACTGTAAATGTAACTTGACCTAGCGGTCTATTAACTGTAAAGTCAACTCCTTCGGTTTGACTTGCACCTCCTACTGTAACCACTAATAAATCTGCATCTATGTCAGTTTCGGCCAACTGGTATAGTGTTGATGCGTTATCACCTACAAACGTTTGTATTTTCTTGCCAGTCAATAAATTGATTTCCTCGAACAATGTGCCACCACCAGCAGGAGGTGCGTTCAATGCAATTGTAGGAATGTAAGGGTCTACATCTTGGTAAGTTGTACCGTCATACTCTTTGTAATCAACTCCGTTTAAGAAGTAAATTTTACTATCGAACCAAAATATACTAGTTTTAAAATCTGTGATAGATCCGATTATAGTAACCGTTCCTTCTGTAATTAAATCAGCTATTTCAATTGTATCTGTATCTATCGACATATCGTACTCGTACACTTGCCCATTCCAACACGTTAACAGTATGTCTTTTCCTTCTATTGTAAAATAAGCTACCGCTTGCACATTACCTGCGCCGAAATTAATAAACTTATGGTGTCCTGGACGCTTCTGTGCTTTGTAGTCTTTTGTAATTCTAAAGTTGTCACATACCAAAGCTTCGCCTACTTCTAACTCTGTTTCTCCTACTGCTTCATTAATTCCTAAAAACTTACTAATTTCAATAGGTTTAGGAGGTTTTTGAAAACTTGCTCTAGCCATTAATGACCACCTCCGTAAAAGTCTGTTAATACCTCTGCGCTTAATGGTTCGTCAGATGTGGCCTCTTCTTTATTTTCCAGACGTCTACTTTCAGCCCAGTTAACTAAGTCTGTGTTTTCATAAAAACCTATTTTTGAAATAACATCATAGATAATAGTTTGTGCAAAAGTTGTATCTAACTGTAACTCGTCATCTAATGAAGTGATTGTAACAGGAACAGGCTTGTAAGTAACTCTTATCTTGCCTTCAAAGTAGAAATTGTAGTAAAAATCCCTAAAGTTTTCAATTTTATAATTAGGTGATTGCGAATATTGTCTCGTTGGAAACTCTTCTACAACCATATCTACCGCGTTGAAATCTTCAGGTAAATCATATTTAACCCAAGGCTCATAAGTAGGAACTAACTCAGGTTTATACTTTAACTTCCACAAAGCCCTGTTAACGTGTATAAAATGCTCCGTACCTTCAATTTTAAGTCTAACTCTATTGCTAGTATCAGAAACATTTAAAACGCCTTTATAAGTCGTTATCGAAGTAATACCAGTAGGTGTTATTGTGACTAAATCAACCCATGTTCCAGCTACATTCTCTTGGTAAGTAAGTGTAGCGTTATCACTAGCGCCTTCTGTAACTTGAATTGAATAACCTTGAACTCTATCCACACCCCTTTCGTTAGGGTAGAACTGTGTTTCTCCTTCAAAATCAACATAATCCATATCAGAAAGTATACCTAATCTATTTTCATCAGCTGTATTGGTGATTTCAATTTGTTTCGTATTCTTGTTGTACTTCCACATTTCCTTTTGTGCCATATCAGTAAGTTCGATAGTCTTTTTCTCTACATCTATGTTATCTTCTTCTGAAATCGGAACACCATCTTCAGTGTACTGGTCAAGAAGTGAAAGTATTTTGTTATATATTTCTTCTCTTACGGTAGACATTTTAAGCCTCCAATTCTGCGATTAAATCGTCTTTTCCTTTCCTGTAAGTGTTAATACCTTTTTCTGATGCCATCTTTTTTAACTCTTGATAAGATAACTCTGATAAATTAACTTTACCATCTACTTTGTGGCCTTTTACATCGTCAACCACTTCAAATAGAGTTGTAAGAGTTTTAA
>Ga0193960_1000323_pt1 | contig 19971 bp, 14 predicted proteins | sample FB_3_MG_FD_140338 | JGI IMG/M metagenome (GOLD analysis project Ga0193960, IMG submission 140338) | Microbial mat bacterial communities from the Broadkill River, Lewes, Delaware, United States - FB_3_MG | ecosystem: Environmental > Aquatic > Freshwater > River > Microbial mats | place: USA... | reverse complement strand
CGACTGCCGCTGATGCATGCTCGCCCGATCCGTCATTCTGTTTGGCAACCAGCAATCAGAGTGGAGTTTCTGCTGATGTTATCGAGATTACGCACCCCGCTACCAACGGGAATCAACCCGGTATCAAACCCGGCATTGCCAGCATTAAGCAGCACCCGGGTATGGGGGTCAGCGCTGTTGGCTATCAGCCTGTTTGCCCTCACCGTGCCTATGACCAGCACCGCACTGGAAGGCTGGAGCACGCTGTCGATTGGTTCCGGGCGCGGTGTGATCGGTGGTGCCATTGCCATTCTCGCAATCCAGTTTTCCGGCTGGAAGTGGCCCGACCGACACAGTTTGCTGTGGTTGGCACTGGCCACCCCCGGTCTGGTCTTCGGTTTCCCTTATCTGCTGACCTACGCCCTACAAGACGCCAGCAGCGCAGACCTGGGCGTCGTACTGGCGGCTCTGCCACTGCTGACAGCGATCTTCTCCGCAATACTGTCGCGCCAGAATCTGCCTCGGCGTTTCTGGGGCTGGGCCATTGCCGGAATGCTGGTCAGTTGCGGGTACTTTCTGCTGCAGTCGGACTGGGCCTTGCAGGGACAGAGCCAGAGCACACAACTGGTGATGCTGGTGGCCTTGCTCAGTGCTTCGTGGGGCTATGCCGCCGGAGCCAAAGCTGCCCGGACACTGGGAGGCTGGCAAACCGTGTGCTGGATGCAGGCACTCAGCGCTCCACTTTCGGCCATTCTGTTCGGATATTCACTGGGACAACCCGAGTACACCCTGGGCTTGCCACAGGCAGACGCGCTGCTGGCACTGCTGTATCTGGGCATCTTCAGTCAGTTGATTGGCTTTCGATTCTGGTTCCAGGCACTCGCGGTTGATACCGCTCGCGTCAGCCAGATCCAGCTATTGCAGCCTCTGATCACCCTTACCGCTCTGGTGCTGTTCTGGAATGCCAGCATCGGTCTGTGTCAATGGTTGGCAGCCCTGGCAATTCTGCTGTGCGTTGTGGGAGCGGTGAGGACAAAAGAAACATCAAATATTTGAGTCCAGAAGCGCCAACAGGCGCTTCTCGTTTTTCATCATCTGCCAGGCCAGGAGCACAAACAGTAACAGAGAAATCACCAGCATCCAGAACAGAACCGGTAACAGCATCGCTGCCGCCTCCAGGGTCTCTGTCTCTAGCTGACCGCCTTGCAGTTGCGCAATCACATAGAAAGGATTTGCCATGACCGGGTAAACCAGCGCGATCCCGATGCCCATTCCGCCAATCAGTAGCAGCAGCCCCACCGCCACCAGCGGCCAACTGCGATTAAAACGACGACGTTGTGTGACAAAATCGGCATCAGTCTGTCGGGGCATCCGCTTTCTCCACAGGTATCAGGTGTCAGGCTGACCGATCAGGTGACGGCTTTCGGCGGCAAAGCCCGCTCCCACTTCCGAGTAGTAGTTGAAGACCACATCTACACCCAGATCCAGCAACTCCTGACGTTCGTCTTCATAGCGGGCAACCGCCGCCACTTTGCCGCGATAGCCAGACAACCGCAGCATTTCGAGGGTACTTTTGATTTCGAAGTGCGAGGGCAACGCCATCATCACCAGCTCAACCTGCTCACCGCAAATGCTTTCCCAGAATTCAAGGTCATCGGCGTCCCCGGCAGCCACCCGAAAGCCATCATCTTTCAGTTTTTGAATACGTTCTCCATCGGATTCCACGCCCCAGACACGCTGGCCCAGATCAGAGTCCAGCGCTTGATACGCCCCCTTGCCCACTCGTCCCATGCCGATGATCAGCACTTCTGCACCCTCCGGACGGTCGAAGTGCGCGTGAGATCCGGCGCGTTCATACCGGTTAATACGATCTTTTTGCATGGCGTACAAATGGTGCGCCCGACGATAGAGAAAGCTGCTGACCACGAATGACAACGACATCGACACGGCAATAATCACCAGCCAGTCTTCGCTCAGCCAATTATTTTCCACGCTCAGGCTGGCGACGATCAGGCCAAATTCACTGAAGTTAGTCAGTGCCAATGCGCTCAGGTACGCCGCTCGCCCTGACAGTTTGAACCCGACCAGCAACCCGAAAAACAGCAGGAACTTGGCCACCAGTAACAACGTCACCAGCACCACTGGCACAATCATGTCCATGGTGGGCAGGGCGGTAAAACCAATCGACAGGAAGAAGCCAATCAGGAAGATGTCTTTAAAACCAATCAGGGATTTATACAGCTCTACGGCCTTGGGGTGAGGAGCCAGCAACATGCCGATCAACAAGGCTCCAAGATCGCCTTTCATCTTGACCAGCTCGAACAGTTCCGCTCCGCCAAGCGCCATAAAAAACCCCATCAGCGACAGCAGCTCTCCGTGCCCGACACCGCTGAAAACACGATAGATCAGTGGCCGAATCAGCCACAAACCAATCAGCCCGAAAGCCCAGACCGATGGCAACTTGCCCGTCGAGGCCACCAGAAAAATAACGGCAACGATGTCCTGAATCACCAGAATGCCCACAGCAATCTTGCCGTGACGCGCTTTCAGTTCAGACGCTTCCTCCAGCATTTTGATGACACAGACTGTCGAGGAAAAACTCAGTGCGAACGCCACCAGCAAGGTCGTTTGTAGCGACAGTTCCAGGTAATCGCTGATGCCCACCCAGCCAAACAGCAGCAAGGCGATCACCACCAGTACGCTCCAGATGCCGGTATGCGCCAGACTGGTGGCCCAGACTTCCGGCTTCAGCAACGCTTCAACATTCAGCTTGAGACCAATGGTAAACAGCATCAGTGTAATACCGATGGATGCCAGAGTATCCAGGGTTGCCTCCGGGCTAACCCCCAATGAGTGAAGGCCAAACCCTGCCAAAAGGTATCCCACCAAAGGCGGCATACCCAGTTGCTTCACCGTAAAGCCACACAGAAATGCGACCAGAATCCAGAGAAAATCCATGAACTAACGTACCTGCTTGTCAAAGCCCGAAGCCGTATTGCCCACAAACGTGGACGCATCGGCGTTCGAGAAACGCTGTATAAATAAATCGTGCTGATCACACCGATTCGTGGTGATCGACCCAGGGATGCTCCTCCCACCACACGACGGCGTGCATGGTATAACAATCCGGCCAGACACGCCCAACCGGATCAATATCGGTAGCCCAATGCCAGACCAACGCTGTTCTCACCTCGTCGATCGTCCAGACCCTGAGCCAGAATCAGACTCAACGGCAGTGTCCAGTTATAACCAAGAATGACTTCCGCCTGCAGCTCCACCCCAACGGACGCCAGCCACTTTGGCGTTGTCCCCGACTCCCAGGCCGCTCCGTTTTCAGCAAACAGAGTGCCAGAAAATGCTCCCAGCCCGATCGGGAGCAAGCGCCAGTTGCGCTCCCGGTTACCCAACCAGTGGCTGACACTCACACGTTGGGTCGTATAGCGATGACCGTGCTGCACCAGACTGCCATAACCGGCCAATGCAGCATCATGACGACCAAACAACGCCGTATTGGCCGTCAGCCCGCCCAGTTCAAAACGATCAGCGCTGTCTTGTGCCCAGCCAGCCTGAACGCTGGTTGCCAAGCGGGTGCGGCCCGGCAAATCAAACACCCGCTGCCCTCGCCATTGGGTTTGATAACCGTCAAATTCACCGTGCAAATAGCGCTCGGTGACCCAATCCCAATGCGTACCCCGGCCAACACCGGGGACGTACAGAAAGGCATCCTGGTCTGTCCATTCCAGCGCTATGCCACCCAGTACCTTGCGGTCGAGCGTTCTACCTCGCCAGGGTTCATGCTCCGCCCGTGTATGGACTTCCCACAAACTGCTGAGACCCAGGTGCACACTCAGACGGTCGTCAAATCCACGCATCAGATAACGCCGTTCGAGCTGCACCACATCCCGACGCACTGTCTGTATTTCCGCATCATCGTCATTGCCATCGTTGTAGCCGTACTCGTGTTCATACCCCCGAGACCCCAATAGCCACCAGCGGTTGTCGTATTGATATTGAACTGAAAACGGCTGGGTGCGCTGTGCTCGGTCATACCCGATTTTCAGCACGTACGCATGTCGTCCCAATGCATCCGAACCAGGAATCGCAATTTCCCACCGTAACTGATGTTCGCTACTGTAAAGCGCCGGATACCAAGCGGTTGGCTTCAGAGATGACCAGGGCCGATAAGCCTCAGGGGCAGATAACGACGGCGTATTTTCGACCACCGGATCAAATCCAACCGGGCCTGACAACTCCGCCAGAGGCTGTTCGGATATCGTGAAAGCCGCCGGAGTGTCCGCTTCCCTCACCACCAACTGATATCCATTGGCGGTATAACGCTGATACACCAGACGTCCAGGCAACCAGCCCGGCCTAAACGCACCGGAAGACTCTTGCGTCCAGGCACTTATGGTTTCCCCACCAAGATCATAACGGTATAAGTTGTAAACACCCTGATAGTCAGCACTGAACAGAATTTGGTGATCGTTCAACCAGACAGGTGCGTTCTCTATCGCACGGGTACGGGTCAGCATGCGCCACTGTTTTGTGGTCAGATCAAATCGGGCCAGATTCCAATGCTCTCCCGCTCGTTTGAAACTGGCCACCAGGGTTTTACCATTGGGAGACACGTCCATTTCCCCCAGCACCTCACCGTATTCACCGCGCCAGATCGGTGTGATCTCGCCGGTCATGGAAAGCCTCAGCAATTCACTGTGTCCGGCCTGAATACGGCTGACCAGAAAACCGCTACCATCGGGCAGCCATTGCACCCGACGCGCTCTCAAGCCATGGCTTAAACGCACTCTGGAGCCAGACGCATCCAGATAGTAAACATCCCCTTCGACGCGTAAATCCGCCCGCGCCAGTACACGGACGTAAGCCAGTTGTCCTTGTGACGAAACATCAAAATACCGCACACCTTGCACATCCAGCAGATGGGTTTTCTGTACCTGCCCGGACTGCCATTGATAACGCCAGATTGCCTGGGCATCTTCACCGTTGGATTCCAGGCTGTATAACGCGTCCTGATGGGTTTGTGTGACTTGCAGCGACCAGGGCGAACCCGGCAATGGTGTTGAACCTGACGACACCCTTTGATGGGAAGCGTTAAAACGCTGTTTCATCTCACCCAGAAACACGGACCACAAATCGCTCAGGGTATGCCTGTAAATGCGTTTAAAAGTACCGTTCAGTGACAAATACGGCAGAGGGCGGAGGCTGTAGCGTTTCAGTACTGCCTGAAGTTTGTCTTCGCCGTAACGCTGCACCAGAAACTCGATAAAGAATGCGCCATACAAGTACGCCTTGTTTCTGGGCCAGTCACGATTCGGCACCACCACCTGCGTCAGCGGAGCTAACTGACCGGAAGCCACCTCTTCCCGCATCTGCATCTCATACAAGCTGCCCTGCAAGCGTCCATAGCCACGTTTCGGATTGGTTTCCAGATACACCGCCAGACCTTCCAGCAGGAAAGATGGCGTCATGGCATGAGGGAAGGTCAAGATGTGACGCCCAAGCACCGAGCGTCCCTTGTCCGGCAAACCGCTGCTCATTTCCATGTGCAGGATATGGACGTATTCGTGACGAATCAGCAAATGCAGCCAGTCATCGTAGGTTTCCAGCCCTTCAACCGCATCCGGCGGACTGGCAAACAAACGGATTTGCGCATAAGGCACCGGAGTAGCCCAGCCATTGGAATAATCCACATCGTCTTCCAGCACCATCACCGTCGGTTTGTCCGGGGCCTGACCGAAGAATGGCAGCAGATCATCATGCACCTGTTCCGCCAGCCCCAGTGCGTGCTCGGCTTGCGCCTCAAGCCCTTCAGGATAATGCAGAATAAAATGAGCGCTGCTCCGGGTATGCCAGTCCTGACCATCACGCTCCCAGGCTACGGGTTCAACACTGGGTAAAGGAATAAACAGGTTTAAAGGGCCAATAAACCCATGCACAGACAGCGGTGCCAACAACAAGCTCATCGCGAACAGAGCTGGCAGCCCGAGCCGATTCAATTTGCGCCGCCACCGTGTCATCAACCATGTGCCGGTAGTGGAAGTCTTCGTAAACATTGGTCATCCCTGTCGAATGAGAAGTCATGGATGTCGGAATTGTACACAGGCTCGCTGGGACAAAGGCAAAAGGAGGTCGATTTCTGTCTGGATACTCGCTGCTGTTTCGCCGTAGTGATAGCATCCATGTCTTTCGATCATCCAGATATCCAGCCTTTATGCCTCTTGAGATTCTCTATCGCGATGAGCACATCGTCGCCATTAACAAACCCAGCGGCCTGCTGGTACACCGCAGCGAAATCGACCGTCATGAAACCCGCTTTGTGTTACAACTACTGCGGAATCAGATTGGCCAGCGAGTCTATCCGGTTCACCGCCTCGACAAGCCAACATCGGGCGTTCTGGTGTTTGCCCTGTCCTCGGAAACGGCCAGCCGTATGGTTGAGCAGTGGCGGGAGCGTTCGGTTGAAAAGCGGTATCTGGCGATTGTGCGGGGCTATATGCCCGAGTTCACGCACCTGGACTATGCCATGCGCCCCCCGGTCGACAAATATGCTCGCAATGAAGTCGAGAAGCCGCCCCAGGAAGCCATTACGGATTTTCGCTTGCTGAGCACGGTGGAAATTCCGGTCGAGATTGATAAATACCCGCAATCCCGCTACTCCCTGGTGGAAGCCATGCCCAAAACCGGGCGCAAACACCAGATTCGTCGACACCTGAAGCACCTGAGCCACCCGATCATTGGCGATGCACGGTATGGCAAGGGCCGACACAGCCGCTATTTCCGCGATCATATGGATGCAGGTCGTTTGTTGCTGCACGCCTGGCAACTGTCGATTCAGCACCCATACACCGATGAACCGCTGACGTTTACAGCGCCATTGGACGATATTTTCAGCCGCCTGATTGAACGCTTTCAGTGGTGTGATGCGCTGACTGACCCGCAATTGATGCCTAGATCCACAATAAGTGACACACAAGCCACCACAACGACGCCCCCTCAGCCGGAATAACGGAGCACTGGCCGTCAGGAGTCGCAAAACAAGGTCAGTTACCCACAAATACTGTGGATAAATCTTGGGATAACGACTTCAAAACCCGCTGCAGAGGGCATGGTTACTGGCCTGATCTCAATTTGATCGTATTTGCATCAATATCATAAAAGCAGGGGCTTAACGGGTTAGCATTTATAGAAGATGCACCCACATCCATATTGACATTGACTGAATAGTCATATTTTTGTCATCTGGACTGTGAATAACGCTCACCAGAGGCGCTCGAAAAAAGCGCCTCACCCAATCTGGAAAAGCAAAATTTCCAGATTCAACACAGGCTGCAGCTCAATGATGCGCCAAAGTTAACAGCACTACTTGCGTGCACAGAGGCTGTGCATAACCTCGTTCAGGCCCCAAAAATAACAGCCTAAAAACAGACCAAAAACTGATTTAAAATCGCTTGATGCACTCATGTTCTGGAAATATTTCTTTTATTTTTCAATAAGATACATCGAAAGGTGACAACTTCCCCACTGATTTTTGAATTTTTTTCAGCAGTCTGAGCCACCAATACGTGTGCGTGTAAATCGACAGGCAAAATTTCTCTTGTTCACTGAACTGGTGTTGAGAATATCTGACCGCAAGCTTTCCCCTAAAGTGGTCTTGTCAAGCACTCCGAGGGGAAATCTATTCCACATTTTCTGTGGATAAGTCTGTGAATTGAGACCTAAAAACGGCCGCTGTCCCTCATTACACGTTGAGCCATGTCAGATTGTCTACTTTTTAACCAGCGACTGTTTTTTGTAAAAAAATTTCCGGAAAATTCATGACAGAAGTAACAAAGTGAAGCAAGACGCTGAACGGGAAGCCAGGAAGCAACCCGTCCGCCAGAAGCACAACAAGGATTCAGTACTTCCCGGAAAAATCGTTTTACACAACTCCGGGAGCAAGCAATCAGAGAATACCCAAACGCTCAGCCAATGCATCGGCAGGCAAGTAACCCGGGAACAAACGACCATCTTCCACCACAATGGCAGGCGTGCCTCGCACCCCAACCTGATGACCTAACTGGAACTGGGATTCGATGGGTGCTGCGCAATCCTTGCCCCCGGTCATCATGCTGGTCATGGAAAGATTCAGCTTATCAAACTCTTCAGCCACGGCCTTATCACCGCTGTTGCGCGCCTGATAACCCAACTGGCTTAACTGACGCTGGGTGTCCTTCATGGTCGTCATGGCCACTTTACGATCATCGCTGCACCAGACGTAATTGATCTTCTGATAAGACGATGTCAGCTGACCGGTCTGCTGGCTGCGAATGCCCGCGCGTGGATACGCCAGATAACGAACGGTAATACCCAGCTCGTTCATCTTTGGAATTTCCTGATGCAGCTTCTGACAGTAGCCGCAGTCGATGTCGGTAAAGACATTGATCAGCGCTTTCTGCTCACCCTTGGCCGGGAACAGTACGGTGTCCTTGTCGATGACAGCAGCCAGGCTGGCCGCACGGCGAGGGTTCTGGCGCTGCTCGGTCAGGTTGAAGGTTTGCTTGCCATTCAGCTGATAAACCTCGTCCTGATAAATCATAAAGCTGCCATCCGGGGTCATGTGCAGCAGTGACCCGTCTTCCAGCATCACTTCCAGCAATTGCTCACTGGCCATGGCTTCCACCTGGGAAACAGCAACACGGTCACCAAAAGCCGCTTTCAGCTTCTCTTCAATGGATGGAAGCAGGTCGGAAGTACCGGCTGCCAAAGACGCCTGACTGACGGCGCAGCCAACGATCAGGGCTGCTAATGTTTTACGGATAGCCACGAGAATTCCTGTTAACAATGTGTTTGGTGCTATGAGTGCCGCCTGACACGGGAGTTCCGTCACCAGGCCAGCACAATGTCTGAACACGAACCATATATCACCAACAGATGACAGAGAAGCGTACGCACGCGTTCAACCTCATCAAGCCGCTTTTTCAGGCATAAAAAAACCCGGCACTCCATAGGAGAACCGGGTTTCTGGTATCCAGATCAGGCCGATATGCATCGGCCCGATATCCGTTATACCTTTTCTTTAATACGTGCAGCCTTACCGCTACGCTCACGCAGGTAGTACAGTTTCGCCTGACGCACATCACCACGACGCTTGACGCTGATGCTGTCAACCAGTGGGCTGTGAGTCTGGAAAGTACGCTCAACGCCAACACCGTGAGAGATCTTGCGCACGGTGAATGCCGAGTTCAGACCACGGTTACGCTTACCGATAACCACACCTTCAAACGCCTGCAGACGCTCACGGTTACCTTCTTTTACTTTTACCTGTACAACGACGGTGTCGCCTGGGGCAAAAGCAGGTACAGAGTCTTTCAGCTGGGCATTTTCAATCTGCTGAATGATTGGATTCTTGTTGCTCATTGTATGCTCCTTAACAGTCTGGCGAGTCGATGTCTTTTTCGCGCAGATATTCTGTCAATAACCTTTGTTGTTCGTTGCTCAGTTCCAGCGCAGCCAGTAAATCGGGCCGTCGCTCCCAGGTTCTTCCAAGAGACTGTTTCAGTCGCCATTGGCGAATTCGTTCGTGATTACCACTTAACAGTACCTCGGGCACTGTTGTCCCGTCATAGTCTTCCGGGCGTGTGTAATGCGGGCAATCCAGCAGACCGTCCATAAAGGAGTCCTGTTGTGCTGACAAATCGTGATTCAATACTCCCGGCACTAACCGGATAACAGAATCCATCAAGGTCATGGCAGCCAATTCGCCACCACTTAACACAAAGTCTCCCAACGACCATTCTTCATCAACTTCGCGTTCAATCAGACGCTCATCAATGCCTTCATAACGACCGGCAACCAGAATCAGCTTGTCATGTTGTGCCAGTTCAAGCACCCCTTGCTGATCCAGTTTACGACCCTGCGGTGATAGATAAATCACCCGAGCCGGTTTACCGTCAATCTGCTCAGCGGCTTGCCGGGCAGACTGGATAGCATCCTGCAATGGCTGAATTTTCATCAGCATGCCAGGGCCACCACCGTAAGGTCGATCATCAACCGTCTGGTAATTGTCGTGGGCATAGTCTCTGGGATTCCAGCGTTCAACCGCGACCTTGCCGGTGCGAATTGCACGACTGCTGACACCGTGCTCAGTGAGCGCGTCCAGCATCTCCGGGAACAGAGTCACCACTCCAAACCACATGATTGACTACCTCGTTATCGAGGATCAGAAATCTGCTTGCCAATCGACCAGCAGCTGCCCTTTCTCAAGGTCAACGTCCAGCACAATGGCACCCACGTAGGGAATCATGCGACGTTGCTGATCAATGCTGCCTTCGCAACCGACCACCGTCACAACCTGATTACCACCACCGGATTCAAACAGCTCTTTCACCTGGCCCAGCAACTCGCCGTCGGTGTTTACCACCTTCAGGCCGATCAACTGGAACCAATAATGTTCATCTTCGTCAGGCTCTGGCAATTCTGCCGTGGGAATAGCGATTTCCGTCTGGGACAATGCCAATGCATCATTACGATCATTGACGCCCTGAAGACGGGCAACCAGCCCTTTCCCTTGCTTCTGACCATCCAGCAGCTTAACCGGCTGCCACTGGCCATCGCGTTTCAGCAACCAGGTTGAATGTTCCAAAATATTGGCCATGGGTTGTGTAAAGGAATACACCTTTATCCAGCCCTTAATGCCAAAAGCGGTCGTCACTTTACCAAGTACGGTGACGTCATCATCCTGCCAGGATTGCTGTTGAGCCATATAACGACCGATTACTCAGCCGCGTCTGCTGCAGGTGCAGCATTTGCTGCAACGCGAGCGTCTTTCAGCAGTTTGGCAACACGATCAGTTGCCTGCGCGCCACGAGCCAACCAGAAGTCAACACGTTCCAGTTCAACACGCAGAGACTCTTCAGAGCCACGTGCCATCGGGTTGAAGAAACCCAAGCGCTCGATAAAGCGACCGTCGCGCGGCATGCGCGAATCCGCTACGTTAATGTGATAAAAAGGACGTTTTTTAGAGCCACTACGGGCCAGACGGATAACTACCATAGAAAATATTCTCCGGTCGATTTACCAAGTGACGGGTTTTGAGATCGCCCATCGTTTATATTCTTTTGCTCTGAAACTGCCATAACGCCGGTTTGGAAACATCGTGCTTCCAGCCAGAGCGGCGTTCAAATACAAAAGGCCTGTTTAAAGGGGCGCGTAGTTTAGTCGATGCCTCGCTGCTTCACAAGTACCCGATACAGCCTGTTCAATCGATCAAATAACAAACGTTCAAGGCACTCACAACCAAAGCCTAAAACAAAAAAAGCGGCAGAAACCGCCGCTAAAAAGTCTGGCACAAAACCAGACCCGCCCTGCAAAACCTCGACTTGCTTACCTTTTACTCATCTATTAGTCCTGTGTCCTGACCACGTGCTCATCACTTCGATGTCAAAGCGTGCTGTATGACGTGATAAACCCAGTTCTGTTCCATCGTGCCGCCAAAAAGATGAGACCAGGGGCCAGCGGCGTACAGAGCCACGTCTTCACCGCCGTGGGTTTCACTTTCCAATGGCACCAGCGCTTGTTGCAAATACTCCGTGGCTCGAACCTGTTCAGCCGTCAGGGCCGGGCGCTCAACCAGCTCCCCGTCTTCGCCATAGAGATTGGCGTGGGCACCGGGGCCATTGCGGTAGCTGATCGAGGTGTAGGGTTTGCCGTCATCCAGCAAGGTCGGTTTGGATTCCGGGTTGCCCTGTTTGTCGTTACCGCGCACCAACCCAAGAATCGGATTGCCACGAGTGGGATAACCCGCCAGCGTCAACGTATGACTGTGATCGGCGGTAGTAATCACCAGCGTGTCATCCAGATTGGCTTGCTCCAGCACCCAAGCCATGGTCTGGTGCAACTCTTCCGCTTCACGCAGGGCGCGATAGGCATTTCCGGCGTGGTGCGCATGATCAATGCGACCGGCTTCAATCACCAGCACAAAACCCTGGTCACTTTGACTCAACCGCTTCCAGGCGGCCTGGGTCATGGCCAGCAACCCCGGCACCTGCGAATCACGCTGATCGATGTACGGAATGTGCGAGCTGGAAAACAGCCCCAACCAGCGCCCCTGTGTCAGATCGGCATTGGCCAGTTCTTCCGCATTGGTCACGACAAACTGACCTTTCTGAGCCTGCCATTCCTGCATCAGATTACGGCCATCCGTGCGCTTGCCACCATCGGGTTTGGGTAAAAAGTGCCGTGTGCCACCGCCAAGAATAATGTCCACACCGTCCTGATCCGGGTTAGATTGACGGTATTCAATCAACTGGCGAGCAATATCCTGGCAGCCGTTCTCAACCGCGCTTTGCGGCAAGCGCTCGTTGCTCTCCCAGTCGCGTTCGACGCTATGAGCGTACATCGCCGCTGGCGTTGCGTGAGTAATGCGAGTAGTGGTGACAATGCCGGTGTCTTTGCCCAGACGTTCCGCCAGATCCAGCAAGGTCGGCAGCTGAGCCTGATCGTCGGCGGTCATGGCCGAGGCACAATCCCCCCGCTGCACCAGAGGATCAACCGACAGCACTCCTGCATCGGTTTTATGACCCGTCACCAGCGCGGTCATGGTGCCTGCCGAATCCGGCGTTTGCTGGTCGGTGTTGTAGGTTTTGATCAGGGCGCTGTTGGGCATGGCTTCAAAGCTGAGACGAAATTCCTCCCCATCCAGCCCCTGCTGCTGACCGGCAAAGATACGCGCTGCCGTCAGCGTGGTGATGCCCATACCATCCCCCACCACCAGCACCAGATTGTTGGCTTTACGAGTATTGATCGTCCGTATTTCCGTTGCCTGTGCTCTGCCATAGCGTGCCCACTCACCTGTCGTTTTGGGTGCATTGGCCACGGTAGTGCTCAACGCGCTGCGGTCTGTGCTGGTCAGTGCGTGGGGAACCGGCTGTTCGATGACGGGAGAAGCCGCTTCCGATGCACTCTGTCCGCAGCCACTCAAGCCCAAAGAACTCAAGCCCAAAAAACCCAGCGCCGCCGTCAGCCTGGCAACTGGCCGCGACATTGTTGGTTTAGTCAACATATGCAAACTCCGCTTCGGTGGTCACAGAACCCAACGCCTGACGCAGCAGGTGATAAACGCTGTGTTGTTCCAGCAAACCATGGAACAACTCGGCTCCCGGCCCATCGGCGTGCAAGGCAACGTCATCGCTGCCGTGGGTTTCAGAACCTCGCCGCGCCAGTGACGTCTGGCAAAAATCCGGGTTCTCGGTATTCACCAGCACCTTGCCGTCTTTCATCCAGGCAAACCGGCCATTCTGACGCTGTTGTTTATCGGTGGTGTATGAATAGGCGTTTGAATTGGTGTGAGGATGATTGTGTTGTCCGGCCAGTTTTTGCCACAGCGGCGATACCGCTCCGGCACCGTTGGCATAGCCCAATGTGGTGTAGGGCTGATTGTCTTTTGCCAGGGTAGTCTCGCCGTTTTTCACCAACCCCAGAATCGGATTGCCACGCTGCGGATACCCGGCCATCGACAGGGTGTGGCTGTGGTCGGCCGTCACCACCACCAGCGTGTCATTCCCCGTGGCCGCTCGCACCTGCGCCACGGTTTGACCCAGTACCGAGGTTTCGGTCAGGGCTCGATAGGCATTGCCCAGATGATGCGCGTGGTCGATACGAGCACCTTCGATCACCAGCACAAAGCCCTTGTCGGAGTGCCGAGTCAACGCCTGCAAGCGCTTGACCGCAAAGCTGGCCATTTCTGGCAGCGATGGCTGAGCCGCCCGGATGTCGTCGTTCTGCTGACGATCATAGGCGTACGCCATATGGCTTTTGGCAAACAACCCCAGTACCGGCGTGGTGTCTGCAACATCCAGCGCCAGCAATTGATCACGTTCAGTAATCAGCTCACCCTGAAAGCGCTTGCGCAACTTCTTGCCAAATTTCTTGCGACCACCGCCCAACGCCAGATCCAGACCAGCCGGAAACGCCTGATCCACCAACTGGGTAGCAATGTCCACACAGCCCTGTTTGTGGGCTTTTTTGGTCAGGTCTTTTTTGCCTTCCCAGTTGCGCTCCGGTGAATGGGCGTAGGTCGCTGCCGGGGTGGCGTGGGTAATCCGGGCATTGGTCACCACACCAGTGGCGTAACCTTGTCGCTGGGCCCACTCAAACAGCGTGTTCAGACGATGCTGCTCACTACCGGAACAGGTGGCACGCTCTTGCTCCGGCCCGACGCTGATCACACCGGCACGGGTTTTTACCCCGGTCATCAAGGCTGTCATGGTTCCGGCGGAGTCCGGTGTTTGCTGATTGGTGTTGTAGGTTTTGATCAGGGCCGTATTGGGAAAGGCTTCAAACGACAAAAAGTGCTCTTCCCCGGTTTTTCCCTGCTGCTGCCCCTGAAAAATACGCCCGGCGGTCAACGTCGTGACACTCATGCCATCGCCCAGAAAAAACACCAGATTGCGAGCCGCATCAGGTCGCTTCTGAGCATCAGACCAGTCTTTGGTCACCGCCAGGCGCTGTTCCAGCCATTGCTGGCCTTGTTGATAATCCGCCGTATTGTTGTCACCAGCGGTCACTGGTTGGGCCTGAACACCAAGACAACACAACACACCCACCAGCGATAACGACAGTGGCAACCATCGAGACATGAAGACTCCTTGGAGATAAAAGCCGACCGCTGCAGTCACACTGCAGCGATGGTAAAAAGAATGAAAGGTCACGACTCTGTCACGACGATAGAGGTGCGATTATCGGCGATTACCCGACAAAACGCAGTCCAATACACGCCATACGTGTGAGCTAATCCGACCGCCAGCCAGAGCCGTTTCCGTGTTATACGCCGCTGCGATAGGTCAGATGCTTGTTCTGGTTGAATATCCCGGACAGCACGCTGCTCATGTCACTCTGCTGCTTCACCATACCCTCGGTCGTGGCGTTGTTGGCGTAAGCAATGCCCACGAAGTCGCGACCACTTCTTCAATTTCATCATCATTCTGCAGCGCTTTTTCAGCATCCTGCGCCTGCTGGAAAACGACGGTAAGATTTACCGCAAAAACCGCAGTGGCTGGTACGTGTGCCCATCGCGGTTGCGCTACAACCCGCTCAAAATAGAGGCATCGGTTGATCTGGAGTTGGTTCCAACCCATTGATCTAAAAACAAAAAAAGCCCGAGATAAAACATCATCTCGGGCTTTGTTTTTGTATCTTCCAATACGTTTTATGGCTTCAATATCTGCCTGACCTTGATATCACCGTTACTGGTTGCTGTGCGATTGGTGACGGTACTGCTGTTACCCGTTGGCTGTACTGCCAGAATATCGGTGTAAGACACGTTAATCACAATCTGTGCCCCTTCACCCAAATCAGGAATACTCCAGGTGGTAGAGGCAATCGGGTCGACTTCACTGTGACACGCGGTTTGCACAATGGGATTCCAGAATAACCCCTGACTCGGATCGATATCCACCAGCTCACCATTGGCATCGTAGACCAGAATAAAGTATTTCAGGTTCTGGTAAGGAACGCCGGGGATTCCAGCAAATGGCGACACGGTCGAGCAATTCAGCGTATTGGTGAGTTGATAATCCGCTGTACCAAAGTGCTCAAACACCCAGTACATTTGATGCACCACACTGGCCGAGCCGGTTTCACAGCTTTCTTCCCCATCGTCTTCCAGAGTGCAGCCCCCCATCATTTCAAAGTCCTGCTGAAAACGCAGTCCGGTATCTTCGAAGATGGCAATCCTGCCAGTGGATTCACCCAACTGATCGGCCGAACGGAAGATGCATTGTTGATCATCGTTCAGATCAGCCGACTCGGTTAATCGTCGGATGCTGACATTCCAGTTTTGTGGCGTCGAGGTTCCCATTGGCTGATTCTGGGCGCGAATCCCATCCGGCGTTAAATCAATCTCACCTGCCAGGCCCTGACCGATATAGTGTGTGCCCTGATACGTCACATCGGTTGGCTCTTCACCACACTCCGGGGGCATATTGGGTTCAATCACACTGGCGTTAATCTCCGAGCTGATAAACACCACGGCATCACAGGGATCAACAAATAGCTGATACGTTGCAGAGCGGGTCGGATCTTCCGAGCTGGTCACGGTGATGGTATACGGCCCCGGTTTGTTGACAATAAAGCTGGCGCTATGGCCATTCGCTACCAGGGTGTAATCCTCACCCGTAGCACTCCAGATCACGGAGTCATCGTTCTGGGTTCCGGTGATGGTCGCAGTGAAATCACCGTTATAAAAATCCACGCCATCACAGGTCACTGCTGCCCCGGCAGAGATATCCAGCTTGATTGGCGATAGTTCAAGGCCAATGGACGTTCCTCGTACGGATACATCAGGAGGCAACTGCGACGAGATCGAACTGATATGGATGCTGGCCGGAAACAGATTCTCGCTGGCTGGCGTTATCAGGCTGACCTGAATTTCATCGTTTACCACGGTGTCACTCAGGATGGTGACGCCTTCGGATGGATCGAGCTGATAAGCCCCAGGTAACACCGAATGACGACTGAAGAAACTGACATTCACCACCTCCCCTGGCTTGGCGACGTACTCGGTAGCGCTATGAACCGAGTAATCCTTGCGCGTGTTTTCCAGTGTTACCTGGTCGCTGATTTGAGCCAGCGTCTGATCAATGCTTGGGAACAGCGATGGTTTCAGGCTGATGTCCAGTTCACTGCTGCCCAACTGTTCCTGAACCAGTGTTTGATCGTCTCCTTTGCTGAATGCGGTACCACTCAGATTAATATCCAGCAGCGACTCATTGGCACTGCGAATATTGCTCCAGGTATACGGTGGAATCACCAGTGAGCAGTCGTCCAGATTGGTGCCAGCTTTCTGGTACACCTTGCCAGACACCGTCGACAAGCCCGTCACATTGATACCGGATACCGTCGGCAAACCCGGTGCTGCGCCAACAACCGAGAAAGTCGCATCCATCAACTGTTTCGACATATTCAGCCCCTGGCTTTTGGCACTCACACTGAAACGCCAGCCAGGATTATTGAAGCGATCCGTATAGTCTTCTTCAAATTCGGTTTTCGGCAGCACCTGAATACGGGCATCGGTGATCTCTGACGGCAACAGATAGGCCAGTTGATTGGTTGGATGCTCGTTCACAAATCCCACCAAACCGTAAATGCCAGCCAGAACACCGCCTGCGGTACCGACAGGGCCACCGTAAATCGCAGCCGCGGTCGACGCGGTGTTCACCAGCTGGTTTTTGATTTCTGTTTCTGTCGCACGTTTGGCGCTGGAAGCAATCGCGGCTCTGGCGTCTGCCGAGAGTTTCAGCCCCACCGAGAGCCCCTGCAGATCAGCAATTTCAACCCGATGTTTGTCCGGCGAGCCCAATACATCCGGGCACGAATTCGACGCCTGAAAACGGGTATCGGCAACCTGTCGGGCTTGTTGGGCTTGTTGGGCTTGTTGGGCTTGTTGGGCTTGTTGGGCTAGTGTACGGGTATTTACCGCCGCAGCCTGGGCACTGGTTGCTGCCGAGCGAGAAAACAGCGGCGTATCCGTCTGATAACGCGCGGTCATCTCCGCAATCCTGTCCACAATACCGAGCTGGGCCACCAGCGTTTCCAGATAGGCTTGCTCCTCGTCGGTTGCACTCGCCAGCAGGCTGCGTAAATGAGGAAGACTGACCGGGCTGTCCGGGTCGGTGAAATAGGCGTTACTTAATGCCGTCGAGAAAACAATCGGATCACCATAGTCTTCATCGGTTACCGTGGCTGCATCAAAGGCATAGAAGGTGTTGTACGCCGACAGCAACGCCTCAAAATCATCCAGCGTCTCCGCCAGCGACTGACTGGAGGTTACCGTTGTCGCACTCACACGGATTTCAGGCAGCTGACAACGGTTGGAACCATCGTCCTGGGTGCTCACGGCTAACTGCATGGCACCGCCCTGCTCCAGCAAAGTTGGCGTCACTGGCAAACTCAGGTTATAGCCAGCATCGGTCTGTATGCCCTGCAAGGGAATATCACGTTCGGTATGAAGGTAGGTGAAGTGCCGGATGGTTTTATCGGTTGCCAGAGAAATGGCATCACCCGCCGAGACACTCGTACTGCTGAGGGTAATGCCTGAACAAAGCTGACTGGTACCGCTCTCCGGCACCTCTGTGTCAGTACTGTTATCACTATCGCTACTGTTTCCACTATCGCCTCCGCAAGCGGACAGCAATAGCGTTGCCACCAAAGCTCCTGTGTAACGTCGCAACATGCCTGTCACTCCTTTTTGATTGAACCTCTCATTGTAAAGATATGTTAACAGCGCCAATCCGTGTTATGGACAGAAAAGTATTCGGACGTGAACCACTTCCACGTTTTTGAGCCGTTCCCATACCAAAGAAGGACCCCGTATCAAGCCTTTTTATAGATCGGTCAGAATAGCCTGACGCTTCTGGCGGTATTCCTTTTCACTGATCAGCCCTTTGGATTTGAGCGTTTCCAGCACCTTCAAGCGCTCTTCGATGGTGTACAAATCCCGAATCACTGCCTGATTAATGGCTTTTTGAGAGACAGATTTAACCGGTACATCGGAATAACCGCAGTCAAAATAATCGGCGGTAATATCGGTTTTAATCACGGTTTTACTGCCCGTAAAAGACGGCCTGCGCTGTTTGGTTTCTTCCTTCTGAACCACCACAATGGCGTCGGCGCCAACCTCTGCGGCTTCTTCCTTATGGCGTTCCAGACAGACAGCATCGGCATCTGGCTTGGTGGTTGTACACACCTGATGATCCATCTTTTTGCACTGACCGACAGCACTAGCCTCCACCAGCCGAATCTCTGCCTGAACCAATAATGGCAGCAACAGAGTGAGAGACGTCACAAGCGTTTTGATTTTCATGGGGAAGCCTTTTGCAAGCGTTACAGAGACAGGGATGTTATGGATGCATCATAGAAGGTCGTTCAGAGGAACCCAACGGTGACAAACCTGACAAAGTGATCGTGTGCTGGATGGGTTTGAAATGGGCGCGTAAGGCTCCCACGCAGAGCATGGGAGCCAGATCCTCAAAACTGCGCACCAATACGGCAGGAAGGCATAAAAAAACCCGCTGCTAATCCCATTCAACACGAGACAAGCGGCGGGTTTTATTTTCTCTGGGCTAAAGCCGTTTAGCCTGAGCGTTTCTTATACCGGTTATGCCTGCTCTTCACACCACACACGGGCGTTGCGGAACATACGCATCCAGGCACCGTCTTCGCTCCACTCGTCAGGAGCCCAACTGTTCTGGATCGCACGGAATACACGCTCCGGGTGCGGCATCATAATGGTGACGCGGCCATCGTTGGCAGTCAGACCAGTGATGCCCTGTGGTGAGCCGTTCGGGTTGGCCGGGTATTGCTCGGTAACAGCACCGCGATTATCGACGTAGCGCAGCGCAATCTGGCCAGCCAGTTCGTCGATTTCAGCGTTGTCGGCAAATTCCGCACGACCTTCACCGTGAGCCACGGCGATTGGCATACGCGAGCCTGCCATGCCCGCCAGGAAGACCGAGTCGGATTCCTGTACTTCCACCATGCTCACACGAGCTTCAAACTGTTCGCTCATGTTGCGAACAAAGTGCGGCCAGTGTTCAGCACCCGGAATCAGTTCATGCAGGTTGGACAGCATCTGACAACCGTTACACACGCCCAGTGCGAAGGTGTCCTGACGCTCAAAGAAGGCGGCAAACTGGCTGCGAGCCTGTTCGTTGAACAGAATCGATTTAGCCCAGCCCTCGCCCGCGCCCAGCACGTCACCGTAGGAGAAGCCGCCACAAGCGACCAGACCACGGAAACCTTCCAGCGTCACAGAACCCGACAGTACGTCGCTCATGTGCACGTCGATGGCGGTAAAGCCAGCACGATCGAACGCCGCTGCCATTTCGATCTGGCCGTTCACGCCCTGCTCTCGCAGAATCGCCACTTTCGGCGCTTCGTCAGAAGACGCTGCTGGCAAATCGGCGGTGATGTCTTCGTTAATGTCGAAGCTCAATTCTGCGT